>Ga0209749_1000449_pt1 | contig 56683 bp, 39 predicted proteins | sample EPASupsiteSAE347_FD_187267 | JGI IMG/M metagenome (GOLD analysis project Ga0209749, IMG submission 187267) | Bioremediated contaminated groundwater from EPA Superfund site, New Mexico - Sample SAE3-47 (SPAdes) (version 2) | ecosystem: Environmental > Aquatic > Deep subsurface > Groundwater >... | reverse complement strand
CCGGCGGCGTGCACGCCGGAATGGCGGAACAAGCCTTCGAGCACCCGCGCGTGCTTCATAATTTGTTTCGCGTTGGACTCGGTTTCGCATGCTTTTTTAAAATCCGGGTTTAATTTCTGCGCCAATTCGATGGTCATATCCGGGTCTTCGGGAACCATCTTGGCAAAGCGGTTGCACTCTGAGAGCGGAATTTGCAGGACGCGGCCGATATCGCGGATCACAGTCTTGGCGCCCAGCGAGCCGAAGGTGATGATTTGCGCCACGTTATCATGCCCGTATTTGTCCCGGACATAATCAATAACCTCCTGCCGCCGGAACTGGCAGAAATCAATGTCGAAATCGGGCGGGCTCACGCGCATGGGATTAAGGAATCTTTCAAAAATCAGGTTGTAACGCAACGGGTCTATTCCGGTTATTCCCAGGGTGTAGGATACAAGACTGCCGGCGCCGGAACCGCGGCCCGGTCCGACCGGTATTTTGTGTTCGCGGGCGAAGCGGACAAAATCCCATACGACGAGGAAATAGCCGATAAATCCGGTCTTTTCAATGACGCCGATTTCATAATTTAGCCGGTCCATGATTTTTCGTTCGCGCTCGTCGCGCGGCGCGGCGGGATTGGCGATGCCGTAATGTTTGCGAATGCCCTCGTGGCAGAGCGCCGTCAAATACTGCCTGGGCGTCTGTTTTTCGGGAACTTTGAAGGCGGGGAAGTGATTTTCACCGAAACGCAATTCCACGTTACAGCGCCGGGCGATTTCAAGCGTGTTTGCCAGGGCCGCGGGCTGGTCGCGGAATTGAGAGGCCATTTCATCGCCGCTTTTCAGGTAAAACTCGTTCGAACCATAGCGCATGTGTTTGGGGTCGGAAAGGACGGCGCCGGTTTGGAGACAGAGCAGGACTTCGTGCGCGGCGGCATCCTCTTTCTTCAGGTAGTGGACGTCATTGGTGGCCACCAGGGGAAGATCCAGGCGCCGGGCGATTTCAAGGATGCCGCGGTTGGCTTTGGCCTGGTCTGTCAGGCCGTTTTCCTGGATTTCCATGAAGAAATTGTTTTTGCCGAATATTTCAGCCATGTCACCGGCGGTCTTTATTGCTCCCTCCATGTCGCCGGCCAGAATACGCTCGCCGATTTTCCCCTTCAGGCACGCCGATAGCCCAATCAAACCCTTTGAATTTTTTGAGAGGATTTCCATATCAATGCGCGGCTTGTAGTAGAATCCTTCCAAGTGCGCCGAGGTAACCAGTCTGGTCAGGTTGGCGTAGCCGGTCTGGTCCTCGGCCAGGAGAACCAGATGGTTGGCGGATGATTTTATCCCTTCGTCCCCTTTTCGGTCAAATCGGCTGCCGGCGGCGACATAGACCTCGCAGCCAAGGATCGGCTTAATGCCGCCGTCGAGAGCGGCCTTGTAAAATTCCACCACGCCGAACATGACGCCATGGTCGGTGATTGCCATGGCATTCTGACCGTTGGCGGCGGCGGCCGCGATCAGGGAATCAATGCGGCAGGCGCCGTCAAGGAGGCTGTAGCTGGTATGAACGTGAAGATGGGCGAAGGGGGTTGCCATGATCCCTAAGAAAGGCACAGAGGCACAGAGGCACAGAGGCACAAAGCAGGAGGAAAATAAAAAAATGGTGTTTTATTAAAGAATGGTTCTGCCACTTTGTGCCTTTGTCCCTTCTGCCTTTGTGCCTCTGTGCCTTTTATTGTATTTCCTTCAGACTGAGGCCGTCCACAAGGAATTTGCAGTCGCCTTCCGGCATCCGGAAAAAAAAGTTATAATTAAGATTGGTCTGAAACGTGCTCGGGCATTTGAATTTGTAACTGCGTTTAACCCAGGTTGTTGAGGGTGGAATGGTCCCGCTGGTTTCCCGCTCTTCCAGTTTTGGCGGCTCTATGTCGGAGCCGATAGTGGTTGCTTCCGTTTGCCAGAACTTCCAGAGCGCGGGTTTTCCCTGGAGGATGGATGAAAACGAAAGTTCATATTTTTTCCCGATACGCAGTTTAAAGGTCTGATCCGGACTCGGAGTGATGAGCCGGCCGCCGACAACATCCTGTACGGTTACCCCGGGGATGCTTCCGGCAAAGGAGAGATTATTCCGCATCCGGCCGGGATAATCATGAACATAGCGGTAATACATGAAATAGTTTCCGGCTACCGGCCGGATCGGCACGCCGGGTTTCAGCATAACCTCCTTTTCGCAGGTCAGCAGCGAGGCTGTGTTGCAGAAACCGCCGATGAAGTTCTGCCAAAGAACACGGATGACGCCGTTCATCCAACCTTCCGGGGCAAGAAGGTCTTTTTCCACGTCCGTTCCTTTGATCGGCTCCGCCGCTGGAAATTTAGGCTCGGTTTTTGTTCCTTTATTGAGGGCAATATAAATCTTGCCGCTGGTTGAGCCGAGTAAAAGGTCAAAAAGGCCGTCTTCGTCCCAGTCACAGGGATAGACCACGGACATTTTGTCAAAAATTTCCCTGTCCCCTATTTTAAGATTGCCTTCATACTCAAGGATGGCCGGGGCAAGATTACCGCGCATGGCCGCCACAAAGTCTTTTTCCTCGGCCGCTTTTTTAGTTCCTTTATGGAGCCTGATCTGGCCGGTGCGCGTGCCGACAATAAGGTCATCAAGACCGTCACCGTTATAATCCACCACCACCGGGGTAAGCTGTTCAAACCCCTCGCCGTAGGCAAGGTAAAATTCACGGTCTTCGCTGAAAACCGGCTTCATGCGCGATCCGGTATTGACAAAGAGGCGCACGCTGTTGGCCGAGTAAGTTCCTTCGCCGAGCAGAAGGTCGGGCTTGCCGTCCTTGTTCCAGTCGCACACCCAGGGGCTCAAATAGTTGCCCTTTATCAGGGGCTGTTTGCCCATCATTATTTGCCGCAGGCGTTCCTGGGGATCATCCACCGTAAATTGCGGATCAACGTAACGAGGCACCGTCATCTTGCGGGTGAACCGCCATTCCTTTTTATTGCCGAAATTATCCAGAATGACAACGTCGCCGTAAAATGTGCCGATAACAATGTCGTTGTCGCCGTCGCCATCCCAGTCGCAGACATGAATTTTGGACACCCAGCCGATAAAGGTGGGAATAAAAGCGCCGGTGGTAAATTTCGGCTTTCCCTTTTCGCCGGAGTTCTGATAAATCCACACAAATCCCTGGGTATCGGCCACGACAAGGTCCTTTAGGCCATCGTCATTCATGTCCATAAAATTGGGATAGGATGGAATGGGCATATCAACCATTTTGCCGACGTCATTGAGCACAAGCGCCGGCATGACGGGCACGCGCAGGTTGTTGTCACCATCCACGCCGTCCCAATAATTTCCGAGCGGAACGGCCTTTTCTCCAATGACATTATCGGGAAATATTTCAGCCCCCGTTGGGGAGGGTATTTGAGACCAGGCAAGGCACGGAACAAAAACAATCCACAAGGGCACAAAGGCGCAAAGGCATCCAGCCCCCGTTATGGCGGAGCAGGCCAAAGAGACAAAGCGCAAAAACCGGCCGGTTCTGACTCCCTGCCCGCAGTGTTGCGCACAGCGCTGCAGGCGGGCTGACTTCTGACTTCCGACTTCTTTCATTGTAACCTATTTCCCTTTAGCTTTTTCCGGCGGTTCATTGGTTTTACCCGGCAGAGGCTCCCCAGGCGTTTTATGAACTTGTTTCGACTTTGTCTTTCCAGGAGCTTCTTCGAGCTGGGTTTCTTCTTTTTCCTTTTTGACCGGTTTTTTCATCCCTTCGAGCGGCGGCAGTTCCTTTGGCAGGAAACGGAAATGCTTCTGATAGCGGGTAAGCAAATGAACCACCACATTAATCCCGAACTTATACACTTCGCGCACCGTGTTGTCATTTATATTGCGGTAAATAACTCCGCTCTCCGTGCGCGGATAATAGAGATGAGGTCCCACAACCCATGTCCAGTGCGGTTTGCCAACATCACCTAAATTGACGCGCTTCCACTCGATTTTACCGTCCCGATCCAGGCGGCTCTCCCAGAAATGACCATAGCCGTTCAACGTGTAAAGCACGGCCAGTTCCTCGCCGATGTTTATTATTTCAATCGGCTCCTTGTAGAAATTCATGCCGCTGGGAAGGTCAACGTTCGCGAAAAACGTGTTGAACATTTCATGATCGGGCTTGACGATTTCAAAATCACGGTCAGGCAATACTCTTTTTATCTCGCGGCGGAAGGCAATGTCAAAACGCGAACGGCGCCCGGCCAGGGCGCTGTCGGCCCAGATTGCTCCGCCCAGCGTAAGATAATCGCGCAGGTTTTTGACTTCCCGGTCAAGGAAATGGAAATCCTTATGGCCGGTCAGATAGACGAAAGGCGGCTTGAGCGTAAATATTTCATCCGTGCCGATATCAAGAACGGACGGGGTGACCTGGGCGTCAATCCGGTCGCGGGACCACTGCCTGATCTGGAACATAAGATTTTTCAGCGCGCTCTGATCCCAGAGATTAGTGCCGGCGCCGCCGTTGCAGTCCCAATCACCATCCTGATATTTTGCCTGGAAGATGGTAAATTTGGCGCGCACGCCATGATATGTTCCGGCCCGGCCAGCGCCGCCGCTTCCACCTCCGCCGCCGCTGGCGCCCCCGCCGCCAGTGCCGCTGCCGCCGCCCACACCGCCGCGTCCTCCTCCGCCCATGGACTGGAGCCAGCCCTTCTGGAAATCGCGCACACTCTGCAGGCGTTGGATATTGGCATCGGCAATGCTCTTGGCCATCTGCGTATCCACTTTAACCTCTGAAATCTGGACCTGGGGCGCCACAACCGGGGATGGCGCGCGAACAAAGGATGACGGCGCGGAAACGGTAATTCTTTTTGCGGCGGTGTTCGCCGCCGTGCGGCTGGACATTGTCTTGACCGAGACGGATACCTGCCTGGTCTGCTTGGCCGCCTGAGCCGCCGACTGAGGAGCGCCGCGCGGACCGGGCGGCGGCGCGCCGCCGCCGGAAGGCAATACAAGCACTTGTCCTTCCTCAAATGTGCCTTTTGTAATTACATAATGGGATACCACCACCCCGCCCAGGATCATGAGCAGAACGATATAAAATAAGAGAGAAATGAGGAAATAGCGGGAGCGCAGGATGGCAAGCGCAAACGTCCATACACCGCTGAAACGCCCGGTGGCCTTGCTTTCAGCAATCTCTTCCAGTTCGTTAAGTTTTTTGGCGTAATTGAATTTAAAGGCCATGGTGTTAAATTCCAATATCCAAACGCCAAATTCCAAATAATTTCCAATTATTCAATTGTCAAGTTTCCAAACAAAATGGTTCTGATTATTGGAGATTTGTTTATTCTGTGTCAATTCGCATTAAAAGACAGGTTTTTTACGCCGACCGCGGCGCAAGCGTTGAGCACGTCCACTATCCGTTGTTGCCGCACCTTCGGCTGGGGATGAATAATGACCGGCTGTTTTTCTCCGAAAAGGTCAAGACACTGTTTCACCTTGCCGCGGATTGTCGGCAAATCGCGGTCGGACGGCGAGTCAAGCGGCTGGTCATTACAAAATACCTGGCCGGCTTCGTTAATTGCCAGCACCAGTTCAACGGGAATGCCGGCGGACGGCGTTCCGCCGCCGGGGATGAGCAGACCAAGATATTTCTCGTTGGTTTTAATCTGGCCGGCAATGATAAAATACATGAGTAAAAGCATCATGCAGTCAATCATCGGCCCCATCTGCATTTCAATCTCCTCAATATCCTCGTCTTTCATGCGCTTTTTAGACATGGTCTCTCCCTCTCCATTTTTTTCTGTCATTCCCGCACAAGCGGGAATCCAGTTTCTAATTTTTCTGGATTCCCGATCAACCCACCCTGGCGTGTTGTCGGGAATGGCAACCGTGCGAAACACACGAGAACGTTACTCAAGATGTCATTTGCCTTCTGCCTTTGCCACTCTGCGCCTGATTGCTATTTATCTTTTTCTTTGTCTTCCGTTGTTGAAAAAAGGATGTTAACCACGTCGGCCTCGGCCACGGCCGCCATAGCCTGTTGAGTGAATTCATAGGGCACTCTTTTATCGGCCCTGATAATCACCCTGAAATTCTTTGGGTTTCCCTGCAGTTTTTTACTTTGCATGATCAGAGCTGTCATTTCCGTCGGGCCCGACATTTTAACGCCGTTAGCGACATACGTGGCCTCGTAGAGACCTTCGTTCCATTCCAGGCTTACAATAAAACGTCCGGAAGTATCCTCTTCTTTAAGTCCCTGTTGCGCAAAAGGCAGGACAACGCCCAGACTTACGCGGTTGGTTTCCAGCGAACTGCAATTTATGTAATACATCAGCAGGAGCATGACGCAGTCAATCATGGGGCCGAGGTTGATCGGAACAAAAACCTCCTTATCCATGAATGTTTCTTTGGCTTTTCTTGCCATAATCTTACTCCGCGGATAGCGTGTAGCTGTTTAGGCAGGCCGAGTGGCGACCAGTAATTTTCTATACGCTATTTTCTCTATCCGCTCTACGCTGTTTTTATTCCCATTCCAGCTCGGCATTACAGTTCGGGCATTTTGCCGCGCCGACCTGGACTTGATGCTGGCAGTGCGGACACTGCGCCATTTCGGCCGCTTTACCGGCCGTGACATGCGAAGCGGCCGGTGACGAATTCGCCGTCCCGCCGCCTTTTCCGCCCATGGCGCGGGCCTTCATCTCGTTGCTTACGATTTCCATGTCGGGCGTAAACGATGCGAAATCAATTTCACCAAGCAGGCGCGTGACGATATTCTGCATGCCGGTCATGGCGGCCTTGGTCCGGTTGGTCAGGACATAAAAAAGATAGAGTGAAACGATGGCAATCCCTAATCCGGTAAAGGTGCAGAGGAGCGCCTCGCCGATACTTCCGGCCAGCTTGGCGGGATCGCCGGTAGCGCCGCTGTAGGCCATCTTGTTAAACGCGCTGATCATTCCGGAGATGGTACCGAGGAGTCCGAGGAGCGTATTGACGGTGGCATTCAGGTTCAGATAGGAACATTTTACCTTAAAAATGTTGTTTTGAAAATTCATATAATCCATGGCGACGTCTGCGGATGCCTCAGCGCCCTGCGGAATTTTTTCAATTGCCGGCGCCATGGCGTGGGCCAGGGGGGAAGGGTTGTCAGTACAGAACTGCCAGGCCTTGACATAATCCTTGACAGCAATCGTGGAGGACAACTGTGCGACGGCATCCGGCGGACAAAGGTTCTTGACACGTCCGCGGATCATAAGCTCAATAACCAGCGACGTTACCCAAATTATCGAGGCCAAGAGAGGCCATTTGACAGGGCCCATCATGCTCCAGTAATCGGCCAGAGTTTCCGGAGGTCCTTTTTGGGTTTCGCCGCCGCCTCCGGCGGCGGCCGGCGCGGGCGCCTGGGCAAAAGCCGTCGTGACAAAAAAATTATTCCCACAATCATGATCGGAAGGCATAAACGCTTCACTGCCGAACATCACCAACCCGACCGCCAGGACGGCCAATAATTTAACCGTATTTCGTTTCATTTTATTCTCCCTATGTTTTGTTTGACTAATTTTGAATTAGGCGGCAAAGCCGCAGCTTTATTCTGTTCCGACCGGTAGGGCGAACCCCGCGGGCGGGGTTCGCCCTCAGGTTTACCACGCTTTCAGCGTGGGGTGAGCCGCTCCTACATCGGACGGATCGGCCAGAGGCCTCGCCCTACCAACTTTGAATTTCCTTATCATTAAATTAATATTACGCTGCGAAGTTATTCTTTTTGTCATTCCCGCGGCTTGTCCGCCATAGCCTGTCGGCGACGGCGGAAAGCGGTAATCCAGTTTTTTATTTTCCCGCCGGCGCCGGTTCAATCACGCCGGTAGCGTGATCAATCTGTTTCTTCAACTCCACGGCTTTCTGGGAAAATGGGGACGCCGCATACTGCGTAGTTAAATCGCTCAGAACCAGCTTGGCCTGATCCGGCTTGTTTTGCCGCTGATAAATCAGCGCGGCGCGATAAAGCGCTTCCGGCAGGACATTGTCGGCCGGATATAAAGCGATAACCTTCAAATAGGAATCAAGCGCCCCGCTTTGATCATCTTTGGCTTCCAGGCATTTGCCCAGCCCCAGGAAAACGGATGCCGCGTAAAAAACATGTTCTTTGGACGGCTTAAGTTGTTTTTCGTATTCAGCGGCCAGCTCCTGAAATTTGGGCATGGCTTTATCAATATCATTTTTGGCCACATCGGTTTCCGCGAGTCCCAGTTCGGCGTCCATCCTTAGCGGCTGATCATCATCATAGGCCGAAAGAAACGCGCTGAACGCCTTTTCGGCGTTGGCGGTGTCGCCCGCGGCCAAACAACCACGGCCGTAGTAGACAAGAGCCTTGGCGGCCCAGGGGGTGTCCAATCCGAGATATTGATTTATCACCTTGGCAAGGCTTAACTGCGCTTCCTTATAATTGCCCTTTTCATATGCTTCAATGCCGCGAATGACGCTCGGCGGAGGCTCAACCGTTAACTGGATTATGGCCGAACGGGGCACACCCACAACGCCCTGGCCAACGATTTCTATGGTAACGCCCTTGCTGTCCGCCGACTTGACTTTGCCGCGCAACTGCTGGTTCTTGGTAATGATAACATCTTCTGCCAGGCCGGTAACGGCGCAGAGGAGAAATAACAGTAAAACACAAGGGTTCAGAAATTGGAAACTGGAAACTGGAAATTTGGTTTTCATGCTTTTCAAACCACGAACGGCTTTAGTTGCGGAAAAATATAAAACAATTGCCTTGGCGTGTCAATTTTTTTTTAAAAAAACTCATCGCATTCGGCGCTGAAGCATGTATAATAGCCGCAATAAATTTTTTAAGCAATTTTTTACCGTTTTTATTTTGACCCGTCTGAGGCGGATGACTCAAAAGAAGGAGGAGGAATATTCATGGCGACAACCCGTTCTTTGGGAAAAAGATATGTTTTGTTTTTTTTACTGGCGGCGGCGCTGCCGGCGCTGGCGGACTTGAATGAATTGGCCACGCGCGGCGAAGAGGAGATGAAGAAGGGGCGTTATGACCATGCCATCAGTATTTTTGAGAAAATTGTCCAGACCGGACAGACCTATGAAAACATCCAGTCGGTCAAATTTGACCTGGCCTGGTGCTATTATCAGCGCGGCAAATACGAGCAGGCTCTGCCCCTGCTTGTTGATCTGGCCGGCGATCGGGCGCCAAGCAAAGAGATGAAGGAACAATCGGCCTTTCTCATGGCCGAATGCCATGCGCGGCTGGGAGCCTCCCAGAGCGGGAAGGACCAGGAAAAGGAACGCAAAAAAAATCTGGCCGAGGCGATTGAACTGCAGACTGATTTTATAAAAAATTATCCAAAGAGCCTGAATTATCCCTACGCCTTCTATGGCCGGGCCTATGCCTATTACCTGGACGGCCGGCTTGATGAAGCCCAGAAGGACCTTGATACCGTCATCAGCCAGTTCGGGAAAACTTCCGTCGGCGTGAACGCGCAATTTCTGCTGGCCAGCGTCTATAGCCAGCAGGGGTTGGATCAAATCAAGAACGGCAAGCAAGCCGAGGCCCAGACGTATCTTGACAAAGCCCGCAAGATATTTGATCAGCTTTCAAAAAGCGACATAAATCTCGCGCTGGCCAATGACAGCAATTACGCGCTGGCCGAAACATGGCTTGAAGCCGAACAATATCCCCAGGCCATTCAGTACTTCCGCAATGTCCGCCCGAAGGCGGACGTGCTCATAGACCTTAAAGCCCGGCAGGAAAAGTATATGGCCGGCCTGGCGGCGGAAATGGCCAAGGGCGCCGACACCAAGGCCATTAAAAACGAGCTTGAACGCGTGCAGGGACAATATGCCTCGGTCCAGGAATCGCCCGACCTGATGATAACCGCCTACTTTCGCATTGCCGACGCCTTTTTCAGGATGAAGCGCTATGATGAGGCCATCACTGTCGGCCGGCATCTGTTAAAATTTACAAAGGGCCCCCAGTATCAGCAGGCTTCTTTTTTGGTCATCAACGGCTATATCGCCCAAAAAGACACGGATGCCGCCGCGCAGGAGTTTGAAGATTTTAAGGCAAAGGTCGGGGCGGATGCGCCGATCGCCGAACGCGCCGCCCTTTCCATCGGCCAGCTTTATTTTGTCCAGGGCAACATTACAACCGCCCTGCAGTATTTTGCCGAAAGCGTTGAGACGTTTCCGAACGGAAAAGGCGTGGAGGATGCCCTGTATATGAAGGCGGCCGGCGAGTTCAATCTTAACCTGACGGATAGTTTGCATGAAACAATTGAAGTTTACATGGAAAAATTCCCGAAGGGTAATTTTGTTCCCAACCTGCTTTTTTTCAAGGCCATCAATCTGGCCGGCGCGAATCAATGGGATGAGGCGCTCGCAACCATTGACGAGCTTTTGCGCAGATTCCCGAACGGGACCGATAATTTTGACACGATTGACGAAGCGTTTTACCAGAAAGGAGTCTTTCTTACCCAGCTCAAAAAATCAAAGGAGGCCATTCAATTGTACGAGGATTTCCAGAAACGTTACAAAGACAGCCGCCTGATGCCGTTTGCCCTCTACCAGATGAGCATGGCCCTCAATGACAGCGGACAATTTGACAAGGCCGTGGCCGTGCTGGAGCAGATTGCGCGCGACTATCAGAAAATGGACATTGCCGCACAGGCATTGTTCCGCATCGGCGTCATGTATTATGAGAAAAATGATTTTATCCGCATGTCGCAAGCCTTTGAAAAAGTTACCGCCGAATTCCCCGCCAGCCCGCTCAATACCGACGCCTGTTTTTTCCTCGGCTGGGTGGCCAAGGAAAAACTGAGCGACTACGACACGGCCGTCCATTATCTCTGGCAATCTCTTGAATTGAATCCTCAGCACGAGCGCGCCCCGGAAATACTCTTTTTGATCGCGCAGGCCTTGAGCGAAAAAGCCCAGCGCATGGGCCAACCCACGGTACTTCCCGACGAACAACGCGCTGTTTATCGCCAGACGATGCTTGAAAGCGCGGAAGCATGCGAATCGCTCCTGCAGAATTATCCGGCCTCGGAACAGGCGCTCTCCGCCATACCCGGCATCGCCGACGCCATTTTCAGCCTGGTGCAATACCGCATGTTGAATCCCGATGAAGCGGCGCAATATTTCACAAAAGCCGTCGCCAGGCATAAAGATAATCCAAGCATGCAGGCCCAGTTGATTTTCAGCCAGGGAATGTATCTGATGAAATATGGCGAAAAAGAAAAGGCGCTGGCCGCATTCAAACAGGCATTGGCCACCGACGCCAATGTGCGGCTTTCATCACAAATGCTCCTGGATTACGCCGACGCCTGCAAAGAGGCTTCCGCCCTGCAGGAGGCGGAGGGAATTTATCAGCGCGTTAAAACTGAATTCGCTTCTGATCCTTATGCCATGGCCCCGGCCACTTATGGCATGGCCGATATCCGTTTTCTTGAAGGAAAGGATGCGGAGGCGGAGCAGGAATTCAAGAAGGTACTGAAAAGTTTTCCATGGTTTGAAAAGGGCAAGCAGGGCAAGGTCAAAATCGCCCGGATTCAGGAACGGAAAAAAGATTATGAAGCCGCCGAGCGAATGTACACGGAAGTTGCCTCCCAGGAACGTTCGCCCGAGGCCCGGATCGGCGCCATGCTGGGCGTGATTCGCTGTCAGCTGGTCCTGGCCGGTGAGCTTGAGAAGCAGGGAAATAAAGCCCAGGCGCTGGAAAAGTTTAATGCCGCTGACGCCAGCGCCAGCAGGATCATCATCATGTTTGAGGCTTATCCCGAGTTTGTCTCCGAGGCGCTCTGGCACAAGGGCCAGATCTATGAGATGCAGAAAAATTTTGATCTGGCGCGTCAGCAGTATGAGCGGTTGACAAAAGATTTCAAACAGTATTCCTGGGCCAAGCTTGCCGAGGAACGTCTTAAGGCTCTGCCGGCGGCCGTGCCGAATGCCGGCGGAAAGTAAACAAGAATATGACAGCGTATAGTATCCGTTGCTGGCGGATAAACGCTATCCGCTAACTGATTCGTCTGACGTGGAATTCCACGCATGAAAGCGACTCAATTATCCGATACCCCGGTCAAACTGCGGTCGCTTTTATTTCGCAAGGAAATACAAATCGCCGCCCTGATCGGCGCCGCGCTGATTATCGTGCCGGTTTTGATCTCTTACAGCGAACGCGCGGAACGGATTGGCCGCGCCATTCTTAACGGACATGATGAAACCGCGAAGAAAATCATCACGGCTTATCCCAAGTTGCTGAACAGCCGCGACAAGGGCAATGGTTTCACGCCCCTGCACTGGGCGATTATTGCCGGACGCACCAACCTGGTTTTCTGGCTGATTGACAAAGGCGCCGAGGTAAATGCCGCCGACCACATGGGCATGACCCCTCTCCACAAGGCGGCTGTTTTTAACCGTGTAACCTGCGCGGAAGCATTGATCGCCGGCGGCGCCGATGTATCTGCTCTTGGCCGGAAGTACGGTTCGCTCCGGCTCGCGCCAATTCATCTTGCCGCCGAAGAAGGACATGCCGGGATGATAGAATTGCTCTTAAAGCACGGCGTTGACGTCAATGCGCCGACGGAAGGCGCCAACCGCATCATGCCCCTTCATTTTGCGGCGGCCAAGGGACGCGCGGCGGTGGTTGAAACGCTGATCGCCACCGGCGCCGATATCAATGCCTGTGACTTTGCCAAAAAGACGCCCCTGACCTGGGCGATTGAATCGGAACAGCGGAACATTGCCGATATGCTCAGGAAAGCAGGCGCCGTGCCGTGATAAGAAAAGGCAGAAGTAAAAAGGCAGAATGCTTACTTCTGCTTTTCCGCCAGCGTCATGGCGACTTCCGGACAGGTGAAGGGCGAATCATACTTGGTGCAGTTGATACAGCCCATATAGAGCTTGTGCATCAATGTTTCCTTGGGCACTTCCCGGAACCCGAATTTCCGGAAATAAGCCGGCGAAAAGGTCAAGACGACAATCTGCGCCGGCCGGTAGGTCTTTACATGTTTAATCATGGCCTTGACAAGCATTGTGCCGATGCCATGCCGTCGAAAAGCATTTGAAACCGCCACCGACTTGATTTCGACCGAGTGATTGGCGGCGCGGCCGATCTCCGGCAGAATCTGCCAGGATGCCGTCCCCACAATCCGTTCCTTGATTTCCGCCACCAGGAACCGGTCAATGTTCTGGACAATATCGCTGGTCGCCCGCGGCAAGACCTCGCGCGGATGTTCCTTGAGCAGGGCATAAATGGCCGCCGCATCCTTGAACCCGGCCTGCCGGATTTTAATGGCTTGATTCTCTTTCTTCTTCATAAATTCCATAAAGTGATCAATCGGCGGGAAAAAGCAAGTATTTTTTCGTAAAAATATCTTGCACTAAGGGAAGGTTGTTGCCATAGTAGCCCGCTTTTGGAAAGAGGAAAGAAATGGAAAAAAGAAACAATGAAATAACGCGCGTGCGGAACGTGGGCATTATGGCGCATATTGACGCCGGCAAGACGACGGTGAGCGAGCGCCTGCTTTTTTATTGCGGCAAGACGCACAAGGTCGGCGAGGTGCACGAGGGCGCGGCCACCATGGATTGGATGGACCAGGAGCGCGAGCGCGGCATCACCATTACCTCGGCGGCGACCACCCTGACTTGGAATGAGCATGATATAACGCTCATTGACACGCCCGGCCACGTTGATTTCACGGCCGAAGTGGAACGCAGTCTGCGCGTGCTGGACGGCGCCGTGGCCCTTTTTTGCGCCGTGGGCGGCGTTCAACCGCAATCCGAACAGGTCTGGAAGCAAAGCGAGAAATACGGCGTTCCTAAGATCGCCTTTGTCAACAAAATGGACCGGACCGGCGCCGACTTTTTCAAGGTCCTCAAGAAAATTCAGGAGATCCTCGGGGCAAATGCCGTGCCGATCGTTGTGCCGATCGGCAAGGAAGAACATTTTGAAGGCGTGATTGACCTCATCACGATGAAAGCGGTTTATTATGCCGATGAAGACCTCGGCCAGACCTTCCGTGAAACCGATATTCCCGCCGATAAGATGGCCAAGGCGCGCAAATGGCGTTCGTATCTGGTGGAAAAATGCGCCGAACAGGATGACGCCCTCCTGGAAAAGTTCCTGGAGTCGGGCGATTTGAGCAAAGATGAAATTTTATCAATCATCCGGAAAGCGACCATTGCCCGCCGGGTGATTCCGGTCTACTGCGGTTCGGCCTTCAAGAATAAAGGCATCCAGCGCCTGCTGGACGGGATCGTCTATTTCCTGCCGGCGCCCGCCGACTTGCCGCCGGTCAAAAGCGTTCCCGCTGATTCCGCCCAGGAACCGCTGGTGAGGGAACCAAAAGATGACGCCCCTTTTTCCGCCATTGTTTTCAAAATTGCTTCCGACAAGCACGCCGGTAAATTGACTTATATCAGGATTTACTCCGGCTGCATTAAATCCGGCGCGACAATTTTAAACAGCACCCAGAACAGCCGGCAGCGGATTGGACGCTTACTGCGCATGCATGCGAACCGGCAGGAGGGAATTGAAAGCGCCTTTGCCGGCGATATTGTCGCCGTGGTGGGGATCGGCGAGGCGCGGACGGGCGATACGCTTTGCGATGAAAATGATCCGGTCATCCTGGAGGCGATTGAATTCCCGGCGCCGGTCATGTCGGTCAGCGTCAGGACCGAAAGCCGGTCGGAAGGCGAAAAATTATCCGGCGCGCTCCATCGCCTGTCGGATGAAGATCCGACTTTCATGGTGAAGCTTGATCAGGAAACGAAGGAAACGATCATTTCCGGCATGGGCGAACTGCATCTTGAAATTCTTGTCGAACGGCTCAAGCGCGAGTTTGGCGTCGTGGTTGCGGTCGGGAAACCGGAGGTGGCTTTCCGTGAAACGGCCACCGTGACCGCCGAAGGATTTTATAAACATATCAAGCAGAGCGGGGGGCGCGGCCAATACGCCCATGTCTGCCTGCGCCTGGAACCGTTGGACACCGGCGCCGGTTTTGAATTTGTCAATGAAGTAAGAAGCGGCCATATTCCGTCGGAATATATTCCGGCCGTGGAAAAGGGCGTGATCAAGGCCATGCAGAAAGGCGCATTCGCCGGGTTTCCGGTGGTGGATATGCGCGTGGTTGTGTTTGACGGCTCGTATCATGAAGTGGATTCAAACGACTATGCGTTTCAGGAAGCGGCGCGCGCGTGTTTTCAGGAATTGTTTTTAAAGAGCCAGCCGGAATTGATTGAGCCGGTCATGTCGCTGGAAGTGATCACTCCGGAGGATTTCGTGGGGCCAATTTCGGGAAGCATCTGCCAGCGGCGCGGCCGGATAGACGCCATGGAAATGCAGGGCGCCAACCGCGTCATTACCGGCATGGCGCCCTTAAGTGAAATGTTCGGTTATTCGAACGTTATCCGGACCGTCAGCCAGGGCCGGGCCGGTTACACCATGCATTTTGAACGTTATGAAGCCGTGCCCTATTCCCTGGCCGAGGAAATCGTCAAGGCCCGGCGCCAGCCACGCAAGGATAAATAAATCAAACAAGTGTTTTCCGCACGATTTCAGCCACTGACGCGGCGATCCGGTCCGTGACGGTTTGATCCATGCTCTCAACCATGACCCGGCAGATGGACTGAGTGCCGGAATAGCGCACTAATATCCGTCCGGTTCCATTCAGTTCTTTTTCCGCTTGGCGAATTGCCTCCTGAAGAGGCTTGATCTCATTAAGGGGCGGCTTTTTACTGACATTGATATTCAACATTTTTTGCGGGGCAAGCCGGAGCAAACCGCGCAATTCCGAAAGTTTTTTGCCGGCGCCCTGGATACCGGCCAGCAATTGCAGGGCCGAGATGATGCCATCGCCGGTGGTGTGCAGGTTGAGAAAAATGATATGGCCCGAATCCTCACCGCCGAAAATCGCTCCCTTTTCGCGCATTAATCTAAGCACGTAGCGGTCGCCGACATCCGCTTCTTCAACGCCGATATCCATTTTACGCATCGCCTGCCGGAACCCGAAGTTGCTCATCGGCGTGGTAATCACCAGATTATTGCGCAGCATCCCGCATTCCTTCAGAGACTTTGCGCAGATTGTCATGATATGATCTCCGGTAAGAATGTTGCCCCGCTCGTCAGCGGCGACAAGGCGATCGCCGTCGCCGTCAAAAGCCAGCCCGACATCGGCTTTGCTCTCAAGAACCTTTTTGGCAAGCGCGTCCGGATAAAGCGCGCCGCAACGATCGTTGATGTTCATGCCGTCGGGATGATCATTGATGGTGATTACTTGCGCGCCCAACTCTGAAAAAATAATGGGCGCAACTTTATAAGTGGCCCCGTTGGCGCAATCAATGACGATTTTAAGCCCTTCCAGCGTGATATCATCGGGAAAGGTGTTCTTGCAGAAAACAATGTAGCGGCCGATGGCGTCGTCAATGCGGTGCGCCTTGCCGATGTCGTCGGCGGTCGGACGGATGTCGCATATCTTTTTTGTCGTCACCAGGCTTTCGATTTCCGTTTCAACCTCGTCGGGAATCTTGTAGCCATCGCGCGAAAATATTTTTATGCCGTTATCCTGATAGGGATTGTGCGAGGCGGAAATGACCATGCCGGCGTCGGCCCGCATGCTGTGGGTGATGAAGGCGATGCCCGGCGTGGGCATGGGGCCGACCAGCAGGACGTCCACTCCCATGGAGCAGATGCCCGCGGTCAGGGCCGTTTCAATCATGTAACCGCTGACGCGCGTATCCTTGCCGATCACAATCCGGTGGCGGTTATGATGCCGCTTGCAGACATGCGCCGTGGCGCGGCCGATGGCCAGCGCCGTTTCGGCCGTCATCGGCTCGATATTGGCCACCCCGCGCACGCCATCCGTTCCGAATAATTTTGCCATTAAAAAAACTCCGTTTTTATCCAAAAACCATATCCGCCTTATGATGACAACTCGGCAACAAGCACAATCCGCACATCTCCCATGCCGCGCCAGTTGCGGTCGTTGGAAAGAATATAGTCGCAACCGCAAATCTGCGCGGTCGCCAGCTGGATGGCATCCGGCGTTTTTAAATTATGGCGGGCACGCAGGCGCACGGCGGCATCCGCCACGGTTACATCCAGCGGATAAATGGTCAGTTGATCGGAATTGGTGAAAAAATTCCGATATTTTCCGCTCAAATGATAATCTCCTGTTTTTTCCGGATGCGTCAGCACCTCAATATACGTCACCATTGATGTCACAAGAGGAATTTGGTTCGCCGTGATTTCATCAAAAAAATGAGCCAATTTATGAATATAATCCGGGTGTTCCTCAAACCAATAAATCAACGGCGCCGTATCAATAAGTATCTTCTGTTCAGCCTTGAAACTTATTCCCATTGATCGCGTTCCTCTTGGATGTATGTGTCAGCATCAATCCTGCGCCATATTGATTTGCCCAGACCTCTCGTCTTGCGCCAATCCAATTTTCCCGTCGAACGGGGCGAGACGGACTTGTCTGCGGAAGTCAACCGGGCAATTGGTTTGCCGGCGCGCTCAATGATAACATCGGTATGGGTCAGAGACACAATATTCAGGAGTCGGCCAAAATTATTGCGGGCTTTCACGGCAGATATTGTTTTCACGACAATCTCCTTGAGTTTCTTTTAAGGCAATTTCTTTCATGTATCATGCCAATTGATATGATCATGTCAATCATTATGGTAATAAAAATTTTATTCGCCGCGCTTCCAAATTCCCGCCGCCCGGTCAACGATTGAGTGCAGCCATACCGTGGCGCAGGTTTTATTTTTCGGGCTGAGCGACGCAATTGCCCCAAGATATGGTTTTCGGCCGCCGGGCGCGGATAATTCAGCCAGGCAAGCATCGCGTTTTGCCGTATCGCCCTCAAATTTTCCAAGCAGGTCTATTTTTTCATTCATTTGCGCCCATTGTCCGGCAAGATCCTTCTGTTGTTGCAGATAATCAAGGCCGGTGTTGCCGGCCTTGATGTTCAATTCAATCGAGCGCGGCATCTTTTCCACCAGCTCGCCAAGCCGGACAATGCGTTCCTTCAAAATGATATCAAGCCGTTCCAGCGCGCCGGCATGGCAGGCGGACTGGAATTTTTCCCTGGTCATAAATATTTTCCGCGCATGACGATACCAAGATTTTAGCGCGTAGATATTTCCGATATAAATCAGGTTATTCCTGATGATTCTGTCAATGGAGCGGTAGGCGCCGGGGATGAATGGGGCAACTTTTTCCATCTCAGTTGGTGGGGCGAACCCTCCGGGTGAGCCGTTTTCCTTCAGACGGCTCGGCCAGAGGCCTTGCCCTACCTCTTTAGAATTCGCTGAATAAGTTCTCGGTGGTTCTGGATTGGACACCAAACCGCTATTCAGAACATCCTTGCGCCGGATAGTGCCAGCCGGAATGATGGCGCCGAAGGCAATTTGCGCCGGCCCGACCAATCCGCCTTGTCCTCCAAGAAAAACCGGCGGCTGATCAAGAAGCACGCCTTTGGAAACGTTGCCGATCAATGAGGGCGTGGCCTTGTCCTGATGGGGGGTATAGTTAAAATGAATATAGGATGATCCCACCTCGCTGTGATTTTTACGGCCTGTTCCGCCGGCCATCAGGCAATCGCAGAAATTGATCAGGCTTCCCAGGACGACATAAGGGAAAAGAACGGTTTGTTTTAATCCGACCGTGTGCGCGCCGCTTGCGAATTCCTCAACAAGAGTTCCGGGACGCGCGTGCGCGCCGCTTCCCATACTGCTGTTGTCCAGGAAAGTCGCCTCGCAAAAATAACCGCCCGCCAGCTTCACTTCCGCGCCCAACTGACAGTTATCAATCGTCAGCGGGGTTTCGGCGCCCAAAATACATCCGGACCCAATGGAAGTTTTTGAGCCGGAAATGCGGGAGAAAGGATGAATGACCGTCCCCGGCGCGATTTTTTCCGGCGCGACCGATGGATCAATAAAGACCGAAGCCGGATCAGGGATGATCACGCCTTTTTTGGTCAGCAGGTCGGTTGGTCTGGCGGTGTTTTTTTTCATGAGTTTTCTTCTTTTACCACTCATGTGTTAAACCTTTTTTCCCTCCCGCAGCAATAACCCCTGCATCCGGAGTTGTTTTAATTCGGCTATAATTTTCCGCCAGTACAACCGGTCGCTTTGCTGGCAGACGGTAATACGCCGGAATATCTGAACTTTACATGTCTTCAGGCTTTGGAAAAAGTTTGCGGTCATGCAATTCTTTGACGTTGGTAATGAGACGGAGCATGCGCAAAGAACGGCGCATGCGCTCACACGGCGTCAGTTTGATCCAGACTTCCTGTTTAAAGGGTGAAAGAGCGCCGGCCAGGGCCGCCGCGTCAGTCATTGATTGCAAACGTTTCATAAGCGAGAATGTAGCATTAAAGCATGGTCATACCAAGAGGAAATATCGAAAAGTCGTGGACATCACATGGCTACGTCATGCTCACGGCTCACCGGGACGGTTCGCCCTACCCGCCCGGAAATAGGGCCGAAATAGGCAGGCTCAGCCTCCGGCTGAGCCGTTATGCACGTCAAGAATCGAGCATGACGCAGACATGGTGGACATCAAAGATGGTTCTGACGTCGCCCGCAAAATAAGCGCGAAAATTCAGTACTTTTCTACCTCGTTATTTCCAGCACATGCTCCCCAAAAAGATTGCATTCCGCAGTCAGTAAATGCGTGGCGGGATCGTATTTGAACAGGATGTCCTTGCCGTCCAGCGTCACCTTCTGCGGGGCTTTATCTCCGCGCACAACGCCCTTGATCACGCACGCACCCTGGCCTGACAACTTGCCAATGTATTTGTCGCCGGCGCGTTTTTCCAGACTCATGCAATGGTTCAGGTCATCGCAGACCGTCAAGGCCAAGCCGCCCAACACATTGATCGTCTTGATCGCGCCTTCCTTGACTTCCACCGGAAGAACCATGTCCTTGATCCGCATCTTGACGTTCTTCACATTGTTCGCCGTGGTCCAGTCAATGTTCACCAGCAGTATCTTTGTCTCCTCGTTCGCATCCTTGCCGGGATACACCGCATAGTTAATGTCTTTTTTCTCATCCAGTTCGCCAAGTAATTCAATCTCACCGGCTTTGACCGTTCCAACGGCAAAAGGCTTGACCACCTCTGCCGGTGCAGGCGTGAAACTGTAAGTCGCCAATAAAAAGGCCAAACCTTTTGTCCCTCCCGCAGTAACAAACCTTGTGTCCGAAGTTGTTTTAATTCAGTAGATATTAAAATTTACATGTCTTCAGGTTTTGGAAAAAGTTTGCGGTCATGTTTTGGTCAACATCATATGCTTGCCGTTAAAATAAAAACGCGGATTACGCATACAAAAAAGAATAGGTAAATATGTATAGACATCCAGCATTTTTACCGTTATTATGCTGGTCATGTATACACGATTGTTCACATTACCCGAACGTTCGTTCTTCCTGTTTGGTCCGCGCGGGACCGGCAAAACGACTTGGTTGCGGCATGTTTTACCGGATGCATTATGGTTCGACCTGCTCCGAACGCAAATGTTTTTCGCGCTAACGCGTCAACCTGATTCATTCCGTCAACAGGTTCTGGCCCGTCCGAAAAAAAGCTGGGTGGTGGTGGATGAAGTGCAGCGGATGCCGGCATTGTTGAACGAAGTTCATGCGCTCATGACCGAATATGGGCGCGACTATCTGTTCGCATTAAGCGGCTCCAGCGCCCGCAAACTGAAACGTATCGATGCGAATTTGCTTGCCGGACGAGCCATCAACCGCCAGTTCTTTCCGCTCACGGCCGCCGAGCTCAACTACGAATTCGATGTTGACAGTGTCCTGCGCTTCGGACTGCTCCCCCAGATTCGGTCCGAACCGGATTTTGCCCTTGAGTCGCTTGAAGCCTACGCCGCGAACTATATTCGCGAAGAAATTCAGCAGGAGGCGCTTGTGCGGAATCTTGATTCATTCGCGCGTTTTTTGGAGATCGCAGCGCTGATGAACGGTCAGATCACCAATGTAGCCGGATTGTCCCGCGACGCGGCCGTGGCCCGCCCTACCGTGCAAGGTTACTTTGCCACGCTGGTGGACACACTGATCGGCGTATGGCTGCCGGCTTGGCGGAAGCGGGCCAAGGTCAAGGAGGTCGTCAGTCCGAAATTTTATCTCTTTGATCCGGGCGTTGCGCGAACACTGGCGGGCCGTGCGCGGGAACCCCTTGACGCCGCCGAGCGGGGCTTCCTGTTCGAGACATGGATTTTGCATGAACTAAGAGCGGCCATGGCCAGACTTAACGCCGGCGGCCAGCTTTACTACTGGCGGACGCCCAGCGGCAGCGAAGTGGATTTCGTCTGGATGCGGGCCAAACGCGCCGTTGGAATCGAAGTCAAGGCGGCAAACCGATGGAGAAACGAATATGGCGCCGCTCTGAAATCCTTGATTGCCGGAGGGAATCTTCGTTCCGGTTATGGCGTCTATACCGGGGATACGGAACTCAAAGACGGCCCGCTGCATATCCTGCCGCTGAAAAGATTTTTAAAGGAATTGTCGCGGGGAAGCATGTTTGGATAAATTTCTGACCCGAATATTGCAGGATAGTCGTGCAATATTCGCTTTTCGTCAATGCCTGATAGGGATTTGGCGAAAAGACGTGAAGTTTTGCAGATAACCCATCTGGTTATCTGCAAAACTAACGTGGTTAACCCCGTTTGCGCCCGTTTTCACGGGCGCATCACGGCCCTGCGGGTGGATTTTACACGCTTGCGTGCAAAGTCCAAGTCTGAAAATACCAAAATAAAGGAAGGTTGAAGCGTTTTTGTGGCCAACCCCGGATCATCCGGCATATTTCGCGACTATTTCCCGCATTTTCTCTTCCTGCTGTTCCATGCTGGCGAGCAGTTTGAATTGCACCCGCGCGCGATCCAGGTTGTGGCCGGGCCGGTGGATTTTGAAGTAGACGTCGCCCATGAGGTAGTCGGCCAGGAAACGGATGCCGATGGTAAATGTGATTACCTTGCCGGAAGTTACCATGTTGTCCATTTCAACCGGGGTCAGGAAGGAACGGGCCGTTTCCAGGTAACCGCGCGTCAGGGCCTCGAAGAACTCGATTTTCAAAACGACCTTGTCAAGATCGCGCTCGTCTTCATCCATTGTCCGGGCCGCGGTCCGCACCATGTCGCCGAAGTCGTACAAACAGGAACCGCTCATGACCGTATCAAGGTCTATGACGCAGATGCCGCGTCCGCCGGCGCAATCCATCATGACGTTGTTGATTTTGGAGTCGTTATGCGAAATACGCTCGGGCATTTTTCCGCTTTCGAGCAGATCGGTCAAAGCGGAAGCCAATTCCCTGTGTTTCAGGCAGAACTCGATTTCGCGCCGCGCTTCGCGGCCACGGTTGTGCTGGTCTTTGGCGACGGCTTCTTCCAGCGTTTTGAAACGGCGCGGCGTATGGTGAAAAAAGGGGATCGTCTCGTGCAGGCGTCCGCCGGGCAAATCGGCGAGCAGAGCCTGGAAGCGGCCAAAAGCGGCGGCGGTTTCACAAGCCTGTTGAACTGTTTCGCAAATGTCGTAAGTGCGCGCGTCCCTGATAAAAATATATATCCTCCAGAAGTTTCCCTGCTCATCGTGAAAGAAAGGCAAACCTCCTTTTGTCGGGATGACCGTAAGCGACTCGCGGTTGGGATCGGCGCCGGGAACGCCGGCAAGTTTTTGGCGGACATGACTGGTAACCCGCAGGATGTTATCCATCAGGAGCGGCGGATGCTTGAAGATATTATGATTGATTCTTTGAAGAATATAGGGGACGACCAGGCGGCCATCAGCCATGCTGACCAGATAAGTGTCATTGATATGTCCCGTTCCGTAAGGGACTACGTCCCGGCAGGATCCTTTGACGACGAATGCTTGAACAACTGATTTGAGATATTTGAGGTCATGGTGCATATATGAGGCGGGCATTGTATGATTATTCTGTTTATTGTCAATAGCAGGAAGCGTTTTTCGCCGCGCGATCAAATTGCTTCCGATTTTTACCGATTTATCTATTGACAACTGCCGGCTTATTAATAATTATATTCCAAACAGTAATAATTTTCAGAGGGACTGAAATATGTTAGGAAGGATTTTTGACCTGTTCTCCAACGACCTCGGTATAGACCTTGGCACGGCGAACAGTCTGGTTTATGTCAAGGACCGGGGGATTGTTTTGCGGGAGCCATCGGTGGTTGCCATCCAAACGGGAACCAACCGCGTTCTGGCGGTCGGCGAGGAAGCCAAAAGGATGCTGGGCCGCACGCCGGGCAATATAACGGCAATCCGGCCGATGAAAGACGGCGTTATTGCCGACTTTGAAATCACCGAAGCCATGCTGAGATATTTTATCCGCAAGGTGCAGAGCAACCGCATCATGGTCAGACCCAGAATCATTATTTCGGTCCCCAGTGGAATAACGGAGGTGGAAAAACGGGCGGTAAAAGATTCCGCAGCGCATGCGGGGGCCCGGGAAGTATATTTAATTGAGGAACCCATGGCGGCGGCGATTGGGGTTGGGCTCCCGGTTCAAGAACCGGCCGGCAATATGATTGTTGATATCGGCGGCGGGACAACCGAGGTGGCCTTGATCTCACTGGCGGGAATTGTATTCAGCCGCAGTGTCCGTGTGGGCGGCGACGAACTGGATGAGGCCATCATCCAGTATATGAAGAGAGCGTACAACCTTATGATTGGCGAACGAAGCGCCGAGCAGATAAAAATAAATATCGGATCAGCCTATCCATTGCCCGAAGAAACCAATATGGAGGTTAAAGGCCGTGATTTGGTGGCGGGCTTGCCGAAAACGCTTACCCTCACTTCGGAGGAAGTCCGGGAAGCGCTTCATGAATCGGTAATGACCATTGTGGAAGCGATCCGTTTTACCCTGGAACGCTGTCCGCCGGAACTGGCGGCCGATCTGGTTGACCGGGGAATTGTTTTGGCTGGCGGCGGGGCTTTGCTGCGCGGCATAGACAAGCTTATTGCCGAACAAACCAGTCTGCCGGTTCACGTGGCCGATGATCCGCTGAGCGCGGTGGCCGAAGGAACAGGCATGGTTCTGCATGAACTTAAGTTTCTACGCAAGGTGGCCAGTTCCGGCATCTAACAGACCATCAGCCTGAGTTTAATAAAAACCGGGCGCTCTTCTCGTCGCAAGATTTCCAGCCTGCGGACATTTTGCAGTCCCCGCCATTATTCCGCCGTGGTTACTGTTCGTCTTAGGGCCTGTAAAGGTTATTTCTTTCCAGTCCCTTAGGTAGGGCCGGACTGCCAGTCCGACCGTCAGAACGGAAAAGCACGGCGGGACACGGCTGTCCCGCCCTACCATCGGAATAGGAAAATAGTTGCCCCGCTTTCGGGGCCTAATTTAAATGAAGCGCAATATTTTTATTTTCATCTTTTTCTTCATCCTGATCGGCGTTCTGATCAGTCTGCCCTCAGAGAAGACGAATTCCTTCTCGGGTTCCATCCGTGATGTTTTCGCCGTGCCACAAGCGGTTTTCCGGCAGGCAAAGGAATGGATCGGAGCGCTCACCAGCGGCAAGGTTGAGCTTTTGAATGAGAATAAACGCCTGCGCCTTGAGATCGAGGAATTACGCAATAAAATCCAGCAAAGCAAACCGCTGGAGGAGGAAAACCAGGAACTACGCGCACTGCTTAAACTGAAATCAACATCCAAATACCGTCTCCTTGCCGCCCAATTGCTGGCGCGTGATGTGAACGGCTGGTGGCAAATGGCCCGCCTTGACAAGGGGGAGGAGGATGGAGTCAGAGCCGATCTTCCAGTCATCAGCCCGGAAGGACTCGTGGGACAGATTGTCAGTGTTTCCCGGACTACATCCGATATTCTGTTCCTGACCAATCCCAGGATCAAAATCGCCGCCCGTCTCGCGCGTTCGGAAACTTTTGGAATTATCAGCGGCCAGGGCGTGTCGTGGAAGGGCGACGCCGCGTGCCGCATGGATTATATCATAAAAGGCACGGAAATAAACCCGGCGGATGAAGTGATATCTTCCGGTCTGGGCGGCGTTTTTCCGGCGGGTCTGGTTATCGGATATGTTGAGAGCGTTCAAACCGACCCATCCGGCCTGTTTCAATATGCCGAGGTGATTCCGGCCGCGGATTTCAGATCACTGGACACGGTTTTTATCGTTCTCCCTGAAAAAAATGAGGGGGCGGCCAAACCAATGGAAAAGAGAAAGGGAATGCCATGACCGTGGTCATCATGATTCTGGCGATAGGACTCGGCCTGGTAGTTGAACAATCCATGCCTTCCTCGGTTTTCATGGGGTTTGCCAGGCCGCCGATTCTGGCGTTCGTTGTGGCGTATTTTGCCCTGACTCATTCCGCGCCAATGATGCTCCTGGCCGCATTGCTCGGGGGAATCCTGAGTGATGGAATCGGTTCTCTGCCGCTGGGAATTACCCCGCTTGCTTTTGCGGCGGTCGGAACCGTCTTGCATCATTACCGCGATGCCGTTTTCAATGGAAAACCGGTAACGAATATTTTCTTTGGAGCCGCGCTTGGAATAAGCATGCCGCTGATCATTTCGGCGCTTCTTCTGTGCTTCGGGCAGACGCCCTGTTCTCTTCAGCCCGGACTGTTCTTTTTTAAAATTATCGGCACAATGATTTATGGCGCGGTTTTTTTCCCGGTAACATACGTCTTGTTGAAAAGGCTGGAACTGATAACCGGCGCTTGTTTATTGGACAGTTTTTCAGATGACACTCATTCAAATAACTAACCGGGAAAAGAACCGGCTGCTTATCCTGGCCTTGATAATGTTTGCCGGCCTGGGACTGCTGACATTCGCGATCTGGTTTATCCAGCTTGGGCGGGGACATCTCTATCTTGCCACCCAGGACCAGCAGTCGGTTCGTCGTCTGCGACTGCCGGCGGTGCGCGGAAAAATAGTTGACCGGAATGGCATCTGCTTTGCGGATAACGAACCGGATTACGGCATCTGTATCTATCTGGAGGAATTGAGGCGCGACGGCAAAAAACTTCCAACCGCCCAAAAAGCTCTTGCCTTGGTCCAAGAACTTGCGCAGGTCCTTGAAATTGAACCGCAGGTCACGTTGAAGCAGATCAACGCCCACCTTTACAACCGCAAACCCCTGCCCATGACGGTCTGGCGCCATATTGATCATAAGACCATGGCGCGTTTCGCGGAAATCAGCATGCGGTTTCCAGCCGCGGATGTCGTGCTTTATCCAAAACGTATTTATCCCTGCGGCGCTTCGGCCGGCCATATTATCGGCTATGTGGGGACCGTTGAAACGGGAGAGGATAATGAGGAACAGCAGTATCACTATTACCTGCCTGATATGGAGGGCAAAAGAGGGCTTGAAAAAGTTTATAATAAATGGCTGGCCGGAAGCGCGGGCGGGCGGCTCGTGCGCATTGATGTGTCGGGGTTCAAACATGACGAGACCTGTATCCGCGAGCCTGTCTCCGGCGGCGATCTGCGCCTGAGCATAGACTCCCGTCTGCAGCGCCTCGCGGAACGATCCATCGCCGGCGTGCGCGGCGCGGCCGTGGTGATCGATCCCAATACCGGCGACATTCTGGCCATGGCCAGCGCGCCGGATTTTAATCCCAACCTCTTTTACCCTTATATGTCGGTTGACGCCTGGCAGACATTGACGAAGGATGAAGGCAAACCGCTTTTTAACCGCGCGGTATCGGGTTTATATCCGCCCGGCAGCACTTTCAAGCCTCTGATTTCCATAGCGGCCTTGCTGCAGGGCAAAGCCGCTGAAGACACAACCTTTGTCTGTGACGGCGCTTTTAATCTCGGCGGCCAGATTTTTTCATGCCATATGGGCGAGGCGCACGGATCCATCGGCATCATAAAAGCGCTGGAAGTATCCTGCAATATTTTTTTCTGCCAGCTGGGATTGCAGTGCGGTTATGACGCGATTTATCATATGGCTTCGGCGGCGGGCTTCGGCCAAAAGACCGGCCTTGACCTTGATGGCGAAGCCGCCGGCTTTTTGCCCTCCAAATCATGGAAGCGGCAGGCCAAAGGCGAGACGTGGCGTGACGGCGATACCTGTAATATTTCGGTCGGCCAGGGCGCCTTGCTGGTTACGCCTCTGCAGATGGCGGTCTTTACCGCGGCCATCGCGAACGGCGGGCGTTTGTACCGTCCCCGCCTTGTTATCGGCCAAAAGCGGCATGATCAGAATGAATTTGAGCCGGTCCCGCCCGTGCTTGTCCGCGATTTGCACTGGTCGGAGGCCCATTTGGCCGTAGTCAAGGAAGGAATGCGCCGGGTCATTTGCGAACCTTCCGGAACGGGACATCTCGCCGGTCTGCCGGATGTGGTCATGGCCGGCAAAACCGGCACGGCCGAATTCGGGCGGAAGGGCTCGGACCAGCAGCGCGGCTGGATGATTCTCTTCGCCCCGTTTCATGATCCCAAATACGCGGTCGCCATGGTCATAGATGATGCGGTCAGCGGCGGCGCTTCGGTCGGACCGCGGCTGGGGAAAATGATGGCGGATATTTTTGCCACCGCCGGAGGGGAAGGATGAGGTCAGAGGGCGGATAAAATACTGAAGCAAAAATGGAATTAGAAAATTGAAAATAGAAATTTGGCCAGAATCTGAATTTCCACCACGGGCGGACAAGTCTGTCTATGACATGATTTTTTTCCCAATTTCCAATTTCGAATTTAGGTCCTGATATGAAGAACATAATTCAGCAATTGCGCCGCTTGGACCTTCCGATCCTGGCGGCAATCTTTGCCTTGCTCGGCATAAGCATTGCCTTCATCTACAGCGCCACCTGCAATATGCCCGATCAGGCGGGAATGCGGCTGTATGAGAAACAAATCGGATGGGCGGCCCTTGGTTTCGCATGTTTCCTTGGGTTTGCCCTGACGGATTACCATCAGTGGATCCGTCCGGCCTGGTGGCTTTATGCGGCCGGCTTGATCCTCCTTGTTCTCGTCTTCGTGCCGCATATCGGGTTGAAGATGTATGGCGCCAGGCGCTGGCTGCAGCTGGCCGGGGTGCGATTTTTCCAGCCGTCCGAGCTTATGAAAATAGCTTTTGTGATTCTGTTGGCCCGTCTTTTCGGTTATCCCGGCCGGAACCTGCGCCGCTGGCGGTATGCGATGATCGGTGGGATTGTCGCCATCCTGCCGACGCTGTTAATTCTCAGGCAACCCGATCTGGGAACAGCCATGGTGTTTTTCCCGGTGCTGTTGGGCGTGATGTTTGCCGCCGGTGTGCCGGGGAAAGCCATCGCCGCTTTTCTGATCACCGGCGGAGTGATTGTCCTCATCTTTCTATCCGCCATTCTCCTGCCGCCGCGTCTCGGCCTGCCGGAGCAGGAGCACAAACAGCTTTTAATGCGCGCCGGCATAAATCCGTACCAGCGGGAACGTGTTCTTGTTTTTTTTGACAGCCGGCGCGACCCGCTCGGTTCGGGATGGAACAAGGCGCAGTCGCAGATCGCCGTCGGCTCGGGCGGCTTGCTCGGCAAGGGGTTTCTTCAGGGCACACAGAATATACTCGGCTTTCTGCCGCGGGCGGTAAAGCCGACCGATTTCGTCTTTTCGGTCATCGCCGAAGAAAAAGGTTTTGCCGGCGCCCTGACAACCCTCGCGCTTTTTGGCGTGTTGCTTTATGGCGGACTGCAGACGGCCGCGCTGGCGCGCGACAAGATGGGCAGGCTGTTGTGTGTCGGCCTGATGACCATGATTTTCTGTCATATTTTCATAAATATTGCCATGACCATCGGCTTGGTGCCGATTACCGGCATTCCTCTGCCGCTGGTCAGTTATGGCGGAACATTTATGGTAAGCACAATGTCGGCCCTGGGTATAGTGCAGAGTGTGCATATCAGAGGAGACTGGAAGTAACAATATGTTATCAACAATAGAAAGGTGGGGAAATATGTTTGGTTTTCGCAAAAGAAAAAACCTGAACCGCAAGGAAATTATCATCAGCGTCGAGAAACTTGAAATAAGAGTCGCGACGCTCGCCAACGGCGTGCTCGAAGATTTTAAAATAGAGCACCCGACTGAGGAAAGAATTGTCGGGAGCATCTTCAAGGGAAGAGTGCAGAATCTTGAGGACGGCTTGCAGGCGGCCTTCATTGATATTGGCATGAAAAAGAACGCCTTTCTCCATTACTGGGATATGTTTCCGGAAGATGTGGCGCGGCTTGAAGCAATGGAAGGGGGGGAAGCGCGCTCCCACTCCCGCCGCCGGAATTACACCCGGGATGAGGTTGCCAGACAATATCCGATCGGCTCCGAAATTATTGTCCAGATCAACAAAGGCCCGATCGGCACGAAAGGACCGCGGGTAACGGCCAATCTCAGTATTCCAAGCAGGTTCTTTGTGCTTATGCCGGGAAGCTCGCTGCGCGGAATCTCGCGTAAAATTGAAGATGAAAAAGAGCGGAAACGCTTGAAAAAGATACTCCTGCGTTTGCCAGTGCCAAACGGCTGCGGTCTGATAATCCGCACGGCCGGCGTCGGCGCGGCCGGTTCGAGTTTCGTGCGGGATATGCGCTCACTGCTGGCAACATGGCAGGCGATCCAGACCGCCTCCACCGGCAAGACTGCTCCGGCCTGTTTATATGAGGAGCCGGATCTGGTTGAGCGCATCGTGCGCGATTCCGTCACCGAAGAAATTGACGGCATCGTTATTGATTCGATTGAAGAATATGAGCGCGTCAAAAATATTCTCGCGGCCATTTCGCGCCGCGCCCGGGGCATTGTCAAACACTACGATGGTGTTCGATCGGTTTTTGAGCATTACGGCGTGGAACAACAACTGGAAGAAGCGTTCCGCCGCAAGGTTGTTCTCAAATCGGGCGGGTATATAATTTTTGATGAAACCGAGGCGTTGATTGCGGTGGACGTCAACACCGGCCAGCACAAGGGCGCCGCTTCACAGGATGAAACCATTCTTCAGGTCAATACCGAGGCCGTGCAGGAAATCGCGCGGCATCTTCGTTTGCGCAACCTGGGCGGGCTGATCGTTATTGACTTGATTGACATGCGGCATAAGCGGCACCGCAACGCCGTCTACCATACGTTAAAGGAAGCCTTGAGGAAAGACAAGGCCCGGACCCATATCCTTCCCATTTCCCAGCTCGGCTTGCTTGAAATGACTCGCCAGCGCGTGGATGAGAGTATAGAATCCACAATGTACATGGATTGTCCCTATTGCAGCGGACGGGGAAGCGTAAAATCAGCTTTCAATATGAGTGTTGAAATTCAAAGAAGGATTTTAGCCATTATGCGCCAGCACCAGCGGAAGGATAAAGCGCAGTTGTCCCTCCGGATTACCGTCAACCCCGCAATTTTAAACCGCCTGCGCGAGGAGGATGAGGAATTGCTCTTGAAAATGCAGGAGCAGTTCAACGGCCAGCTCGGCTTCCTGCCGGACCCGGGCTGCCATATGGAGGAGATCTTAATTGTGAACGCAGAAACCGGCGAGGAATTGTTCAATAACCGGACGCGTTGAATCCTGATTAAGCTTGGTCAAAACAGCGTGAGATGATACAAAGGGCGGAATCGTCGTCCGTGAAGCGTATTCCGTTATAAATTCCCTGGCCAGCGCTTGGGCGGGCATACGCTTCGCGCTTCCCGAGATGCGAGGAACGAAATTAGTGGATATTCAACGGCCAAACGTTTTTATATTGTCTTTTTTAACATGCGTTGCCGCCGTTCTGGTTCAGGCCGGAGAGCCGGAATCTGCCAAGGACAGTATCTGGCTCTTGAACGACATGGATTTGACAGACGCCCAGTCTTTGGTGATCAAGCTGAGCGAACCGTCGGATGCCGTTTCCGCCGATCTCCGCGACTACTGTTCGGAAACAACCGAACGGCTCCTCGCCGAATATGACGGCTCGCAATCTCCCAATGCCGAATTACGCGAAGCGCTTCTCGCCGATTTGAATCGGATAATCGAGGAGTCGGATTGGTACCAGGAAAAAATGTTTGAACAAACTGCATTCCCGGCCGCCGCAAAAAATGCCGGCGCCAGCAGTCAAAAAACACGGCGTTATGAGCGCATGCATCTTAACCGGATGCGGCTGGAGGAAGATTTTTCCAATGAAATTGCCGGGCGTCCGGAAGAAATCTGGCTGTTGAAACCATCCGATTTGGCGAATCTTCCGGCTCTGACGGTAAAACTGCGCGAAGCCAAGGACCCTGTTTCGCAATACTTGCGCGATCACTGTTCTGAAAACGTGCGGCGGCAGTTGCGCGAGTATAACGCCGCCACCCCCTCGATCTCTGATTTGCGTGAAAATCTCGTGAACAGTTTGAATATTGTCCTTAAAAGCGACGGTTTTTATGAAAAGGAACGGTTTTTGTCGGTCAAATTGTCGCCACGCATCAAAAGCCTGCTTAATAATAAGAAATTGACCGGATTGGAGCTGGTAAAGCTTAACCGTTACCTGATTGAGGACGCCTATCCTGATTATATTACCGGTATAGAAGCTGTGCCGATTGACATTCAGGCCGAAAGTCTTGAGTATGACGGCGATAAGAACATATTGATCGGTTCCGGACACTTCCGCATGCAAAAAGGTGAAGAACTTCTGCGGTGTGACAATGCGATTGTCAATCAGGATTCATACGATGTCCTCGCCGAAGGCAATGTGCAGTTTGAACGCGGCAGCGATATCTGGATCGGCAAAAAACTGCGGTATAACTTCCTGTCAAAAAAAGGTGATTTCGGCATTTTTGCGGCCTATATGGAGCCCTTTTATGTTCATGCCGAATCATCAAAACGCGTCGGCGAGAACGAATATTTACTCAAGGACGCCGTGCTCTCAACCTGCGAGGGCGAAAATCCGCGGGCCTTTTTTCGGGTTAAAACAGCCCGGATTATTCCCGGCCATCATATCTATGCCCGGAATGTGTTCCTCTATGTGGGAGGAGTTCCGGTAATGTATTGTCCCTACTGGGCGCAGAATATAGGCGATCCGAATTTCATCAGCATCGTGCCCGGCTATAACAGCCGCATGTGGGCTTTCCTGCTCACGACCTTCAACTACCGGCTCAGCCGCAATATTGAAGCAAAATCGCATATTGACGTGCGGGTCCGCCGCGGCCTCGCCGTCGGCCAGGACATCCTCTGGTCTTCCAGCGGCAACGCCAAAGGGCTTTCCACCGAGAAGTATGAGGGCGCCCTGGAGGATGAGCCATGGGCTTTTGGAATGCGGTCGGCCGACCGCTGGGAAAAATCCGGAGCGGAGGAGGAAGAAGAAGACAAATGGTCCGGCGACCTGATCACTTACTATGCCTACGACCTCTGGCCGGATGAAGGCAAATCGCATGATTATCCCATCCCCAATGACCGCTACCGGGTGCGCCTGACACACAATCAGAATATTGACGAGCAGGATTACGCCATGCTCCAGGCCAATTACATCAGCGACCCTTATATAATCGAGCAGTTCTTCCGCGAGGAATACAAGACCGATCCGGAACCGGATAATTACCTTGTCCTTGGACGCCGCGGGCAATATTACGCCGCCAGCCTCATGTTCAGGAAGCGGTTTAACGATTTTTACACATCGGTTGACAGATTGCCGGAGGCCACCCTGGACTTTACCCGCCAGCAGATCTGGGATAGTCCCTTTTACTATGAAGGCAAGCACACGGCCGCTTATCTTTCAAAAGAATGGGAAAAAAATCTTGCCGCCAGCAACGCCAATTATTCCGCCTTCCGTCTGGACACGCCCAATATGATTTATTATCCCACCAAGCAATTCGGTTTCCTGGCTATAATTCCGCGCGCCGGCTGGGAAGGCACTCTTTATTCGGCGGGCGTTGGTTATTATACCAACACAACCACTACGTCGTATGTTGACACTAACGGCGTAACCAGGACAACCGTAACCAGCAATGTCTTCTCGCGTTCCACCGACGCGCAATTGCGTTCCATGCCCAAATTGGGAGTGGAAACGTCGTTCAAGGCGTTCAAGGTCTGGGAGACCTATCCGGGCACGATCATTAATAATATCCGGCATATTGCCGAACCATACGCCGATTATTCATTCACGCCCGAGCCGAATGTCCTCAGCACCAACCTTTATCAGTTTGATGAGATTGACACACTCGGCAAGAAAAATGAAATCAAATTCGGAATGCGGAATAAAATCCAGACCCAGCGTTTCAACAAACTTGAGCCATCATCACGGCGCCACACCATCGCCGAGTTGATCAATGCCGATATATGGACAACCTACCGTGTCGCGCCGGAAGAGGGCCAGAATATATTCACCAATATAAGCTACGATATCCGTTCAACGCCCGTTGACGGTGTGGGGCTGTATCTGGACGGTGAATATGACCAGTATGAGAATCATTTCCATACCATTAACACGCGTCTGGCTCTTTCCGACGATCCCATCTGGCGTTATGAAGTCGAACATCGCTACCTGGAGGACAGCAACAGTCTGTTGAACAACGAACTAAAGCTTTCTCCTTTCCCAAAATGGGCCTACAGCATTTATGTGCGCTATGATTTCTACGACCAGCACATGGAAGCCTACGGGATAACAATTCAAAAAACCATGGAGTGCGTCACCGCCAAAATCGGATTTGAACAGCAGCTGGACGACGATTTTACGATTTGGCTCCAATTCTGGTTCACCCAGTTTCCAAAAGTCAGAGCGGATGTGGGGTTGTGATGAAAAAGGCACAAAGTAAGAATCAATATGTCATTCCCGCGCCACGTCGTCAGGCAAGTGGCCACTTGCCCCGATTTATAGGGGCGATGTGGCGGGCGGGAATCCAGGCAGGTCTGATGTCGTTATTATGAACACCATAAGCATTTTTGGCCACAACCCGGAGGAAAAGATTGTCGCCGTTGAAGTGCATGACGGCGCCGAACCCGGACAATCCTGTCAGGCCAGGCTTTATTTCCGGGAAGGCGGGAAAGTCACGGCGCGCAGCGAATCTTTCCTGCCTTTTATGGTAATTGAAAATGAAGGCTTGCTCAAAGGCCTGGATGGTCAATATTCTTTCCGCACCCTGGGCGGAAAAGGGCCGTTGAAAACCATTGTATTTTTCCCGTCCTGGACGGAATGGGAAAGGGCAAAAAAATGGCTTGCCGCGCGTTCCGCGTCCTTCATTATCCTGAATGATCCGGCGCATCAGTATCTGCTGTCCTCGGGCCGCACGCTCTTCAAGGGCATGAACTTTGAAGATGTGCGAAGAATGCAGGTTGATATAGAAACCCGCACCGCCCCGGGGTTTGAATTCAGCAACCCCGCCCGCGCGGGCGACCGGATTATTATCATTGCCTTGAGCGACAATACCGGCTGGAAGGAAATTATTGTTGATAAATCGGGGAATGAAAAAGAACTCCTGCGGCGGTTTGTCGCCATTATCCGTGAGCGTGATCCCGATGTGATTGAAGGGCACAATATTTTCAAGTTTGACCTGCCTTACATTTCCGCCCGCGCTGAGCGGCATAAAGTTGAGCTTGCCCTGGGACGCGACGGCCGAAAAATGCGGGCCCATCCAAGCCGGTTTATGCTCGGTGAACGGATATTTTCCTACACAAAATACGAGATTTTCGGCCGGCATATTATTGACACTTATTTCCTCCTGCAGGCGTATGACCTGGCGCACCGTTCGCTGGAAAGTCTCAGCCTGAAGGAAGCGGCGCTCCATTTTGACCTCGCGGCTGAAGACCGGGTTTATATTGAGGGCGACAAAATTTCCGGCGAGTTTGAGCGCGATCCGGACCGCGTGGCCCGTTATGCCGAGGACGATATCCGCGAAACTTCCGCCCTGAGCAATCTGCTCTCGCGCACTTATTTTATCCAGGCGCAAATCCTGCCGTTCAGTTACCAGAATGTCTGCCTGCGCGGCAACGCCGCCAAAATTGACGCGCTCCTCCTGCGCGAATATCTTCATCAGGCAACGGCCCTGCCGTATCCGGACAAGGCGCGGAAATTCGAGGGCGGCTACACCGATATATTCAGGGAAGGCGTCATTCATAATGTCCACCATTGCGACGTGAGTTCGCTTTACCCCTCGGTCATGCTTGCCAAAAAAATTGCCCCGGCGAATGATGAGCTCGGCGTATTTTTGCAAATGCTCGCCTATTTCCGCGAATACCGTCTTGACGCAAAACAAAAAATGCGCCGGAGCGGTTCCCCGGCCGAAAAGCATCATTTTGATGCGCTGCAAAGCGCCTTTAAAATTCTGATCAACTCGTTTTACGGTTATCTTGGCTGTGCCCAGGCGCGCTTCAACGATTTTAACGCGGCCGAGCTTGTAACCGCCGCGGGACGCTCCATCATTAAAAATATCCTGCATTGGCTTGAAAAACACGGCGCCCAGCCGGTTGAAGCCGACACCGACGGCATATATTTTGTGCCGCCGAAGTTTAAAACCGCCGATGAAAACAAAGCGTTTCGCCGGGGATTGAGCGCCGCGCTCCCGCCGGGGATTGAAATAGAATTTGACGGCGAGTTTACCTCCATGTTCAGCTATAAAATGAAAAATTACGCTCTGTTAAGCGGCAAGGGGGAAATTATCATCAAGGGCGCCGCGCTCAAATCGCGCGGTCTGGAGCCTTATCTGCGCTCTTTTCTGCGCGATTATCTGCGGCTTAAACTTGAATCCAAGGACGCCGAAATAGCGGATTTGAAAGCAAAGTATGAGATAAAAATCGCGGAAGGTTCAGGACCTGTATCCTGGCTGGCCAAGACGGAAAATCTGAAGGATTCACCGGAAACTTATTCGGCAAAAATCGCCCGGGGCGGCCGGGGAAGAAACGCCGCTTACGAACTGGCCCTGCGCTCGGGGCGCGCTTACCAGGCGGGCGACCAGGTTTCCTACTATATCACCGGGACGAAAAAGAACGTCGCCATGCACGAGGCCGCCAGACTGGTTTCGGAATGGAATCCTGAAAAACGCGATGAAAATCTCAACTATTACAAGGCAAAACTGGACGCCCTCTATAAACGCCTGCAATCCGGCCAGGGACTTTCTTCAGAAAAAGATGAGGATGAAAAATAGAAAGCGATCCAAATGAAACGAGCATTCGCAGACCAGAACATTTTCCGGCAAAAGGAAGGAGAATTATCCGCCGGCGAATCCCATCATCTGCTGAACGTCCTGCGCGCGAAACCGGGCGAAGAGATTGAAATATTTGACGGCCGCGGACAGATGGGGCGCGCCGAATTTATTTCCGCCCGCAAAAACACGGCCATGATTAAAATTATGCCGGAAAGCATCCGCCGCGTTGCGCCGCATGCGCCGGCCTTTATCCTGTTGCAGGCCGTTCCAAAACATTCCGGCATGGAATTGATCATTCAAAAAGCGACCGAGCTTGGCGTTCAGAAAATTGTGCCGGTGATGACCGAACGGGTGGTCGTCAAATTGAATGATGCCGCCGCCAGCCAGCGCGTTGAACGCTGGCAAAAGATTGCCTTGGCCGCCGTCAAGCAATGCCAATCGGCCTGGCTTCCGGAAGTCTGTCCGGTCGTTCCGCTGGCCGAGGCCGTTGCCAGGATAAAATCAGATCTGCAAATCTTTGGCGCGCTTGCCCCGCAAACGCCGGCGTTCAAGGAGATTTTAAGAAAAGTTGATCGTTCCGCGGTCAGGAGCATTACGCTTGTCATCGGCCCGGAAGGCGATCTGACCGAAGCCGAACAGCAACTGCTCATAAAGGCAAACTTCAAGCCGGTGAGTTTCGGAACAGAGGTGCTCCGGGTTGAGACCGCCGCGATTTTCGGCTTGAGCGCGCTCAATTATGAATTCCCGCGCCGGCCGGATTCTTCCCTCCAAATATTGGCCTTTTTTTGAAAGGGAGGGACGCGATTCCTCGCGTCCGAATGACATTTCTTTTCGTATCACAAATCATATGCCTGCGTTTAAACATTATGGCGCAACAAGACCGGGGAACGGATTGAATCCGCCGCCCGGCTGAGCCGGGACGACAAGTTTCTGAAACGCTTCCGAGGCGCGCAACGGCGCCAGCCGCTCGTCCTTGCGCATGACATCCTTGATCGGCTCGCCGCCGATGGCGACCGCCTGGCGCAGTGAATAAAGGGCATTGCTCGCCTGTCCGAGCGCAGTCTGCACACAGCCCAGCTCGTGCCAGATGCGCGGATCGGATTTTTCCCGCGCGAGGTAATGCTGATATGCTTCCGCCACCATGCCAAGCCGCTGGGGTTGAGCCGACATTGCTATCTCGGCAATTTTCAAACAGACCTGCGGGGGCAGATTGGTATTATTCAACACCTGCATGGACAAATCGTTGAAGGGTTGATCACGGTTAATCCGCATATAAAGCGAGACCAGCTCCAGGACATGATCCAATGCCGCTCCCCCGCGGCTCAGTTCGTTTTGCAGTTCATTTATCCGGGCATTGACCCGTTCCATGTCCTTGATCTGATTGATAAAGCCGACTATTTTGTCGTTCCTGGGATCATACTCAAGGTTCTTTTCCATCACGCGCAGGGCGTCGGCAAAACGGCCGTTTTGCAGATAAAGATCGGCCAGCCTGAAATTCGCCTCCGGACTGCCCGGAAACAGATTAATCGCCTGGCGGAAGGCCGCTTCCGCCTCATTGAGCAGGCGGCGGTAGGCATACAGGCCGGCAATTGCGCAGCGCAATTTTGAAAAAGACTTGCGCGCCACCGCATCCCTCTGAAATTTCTTGTCGCTCAACAGCCGGTTGGCATACCAGTTCCAGAAATCCATGTCATTCTTGATCATTTCCGGCGTCAGGGCCGGCAAAGGCTCGGAATTGATCTTCATTATCAAACCATGCGGCGAAAGATAGGGATACATCCACATGATCACATAGCTTTCTTCCACATAAAATTCGTGCTTGTTCTTGTTGGCCTCAAAAATCGCCCGGCTGATAATGCCGTTGATTTCCATAACGCCCTGCACGCCCTGCACGCTCACTTTGCCGTTCTTGTCAACGCTCACGGCGGCGTTGGCCGGGATGCGGCCGGCGCGGACATCCTCCACGTAGGATTGAAACGCGCGGTTCGTGTCCTGGGGCGTGGGAATCCAGATCTGGTCGCCATAGAGGTCGCGCATTACGTTCATGTAGGTATTGTCGGCCAAAGCATTCTGGGTGATCAGAAAGACGTCCGGACGGACCTTGGCCGAATAAATCATATAGGTGGGCACAAAACGTCCGGGATCCGTGCCGCCAAAGAAAATGGCGTTGGGGCCCATTTCAGGCGGATACTCGGGGTTGGGAGGCGGCGTTTCACCGGGGCGCAATTCCTCCATAATGGCTTTGACGCCGCGCAATTGATAATTGCCGAACTGCCAGCCGAAATCGTGCCCGCGCTGTTCATTGCCGCCGGTGGTATTGATAATTGTCTCGTCAGTTGCATTTTGATGAATGAGCGATAACGGCAGGAGCAGGGTTATCCCAATGCCCAGCATGAGAATTAATTTGCGGTTAAACACGCTTTCAATAAACGCCAGACCGAACAGCAGTCCGTAGCCCAACCAGATGGCGTAAACAGAAGTTGACTGCACGAACTGGACTTCGGCGATGAAAAGGGATTGGACGTCATGGGATGGGTTCAAGAGCACCATCATCCCCGGCCCCATAAAGGCGAAGCCGATGAGCGTGCCCAGGAGCCAGGCCCAGTTTTGCCGCCAGATATACCGGAAATAAAAAACAGGGATTAGCGCGAGGAAGAAAATCGGAAATGGGAACTGATCTTCCAGCTCACAGCAAAATTCCCAACACTGCATGATAAAATCCAGCGGCTTCAAGGCCGGCGCCAGCGCCTGATACTGTCCGCGGGTGACGGCGTGCTTGAACCCTTCCCAGGTGCGCGGGTAGCCCCAGTTCATCGGCGGATTGAAGTCTGAGGCGATAGGCAGATAAATAAACAAACTAAGTCCTAAAAAGGCAAAAAGGATCATCGGCAGAACCCGGCGCCATTCGGTGAACAGTTCGCGGGTAACGACCCAGATGCCCGCCGGCGCCGCCAGCATGAGGATAGCGATAAAAATCCACTGCTGGCGCGGTTCAAACGGCCGGATCGCATACTCCGGAAAGAAGATAGAAAACAAAATGAATGCGCCCATAATAATCAGGCCGCCCGCGACACAGTCGCGGCAAAGCCGCCGATCCGTCGCAAAAAGCACCAGGATAATTGCGGGAACAAAGAGAACAATGGGCTGGCAGTTGGTAAACGTAATCCCAAAGATAAGCGCCATCCAATAAAGAAGCCGGTTTTGCCGCGGCCGCTTCATCCAGGCATATAGCAGGGTCAGGACCAGGACATGCAGAAAGGCGTTGAGGGTATAGACTTCGGCAATGACCGCCTGGGACCAGATGAAGGGACAGAAAGCAAGCAATAATCCAGTCGAGACGCCGCTGGCCCAGCTGATTGTTTTTTCGGTCCGGCTGGAATCTCCGCCTTCCTCATGCCGCCGGAACCGCAGCATATCCAAACCGGAACGGCTGATGAGAAGCGCCACATTGCCCGCCAGCAAAGCCCCGAAAAAGGCCGACATTACCCCCACGCCCAGGGCCGGATTGGGATGGCCTTGAAAACGCGCCCAGTGAAATATCCATTGGAACAGCCAGGCCAGGATTGTCCAGATGGGATAACCGGGCGGATGCGGCACGCCCAGATAATCGGCCGCCACAATCAGCTCGCCGGAATCTTCCAGCGTAACCGAAGGCGCGACCGTGTAGGCATAAACCGCCAGCGAAATGACAAACGTTACCGCAAACGCCAGCCAGTCATTGATCCGGAATAACGGCTCGGCCGCCGTTTCGGTCATATTTTTGCCGATCCCCGGTTCCGCGCCGCGCTTATCCTGTTTTTCAGGTTTATTCATAAAGAAAAGAATAAAAACTATAATTCAGATAAAACTGCAATGCAACAACATATTTCCAGGCTGTTACGTCACATATTCCCGCCCCAGTTGCGGGCGAACAGCCATAACAAACCCGTTAATAACAAGCCCGTTAAGATAACCAATGCCGCCAAATTAAATCTCCATCTCCAGTTTTGTTTGGTCAGCATGGGACAATTCCTTTTTAACTGTTATTTGTTGCCGGCGGCTGTAACGAGTTCCGCCGCAGATCCCCGGCGCGAATGGCCGGCAGGATTTGAAAATTTCCATGCGAAGACGAGGCATGGGTAAAATAATTTATGACATTTTGTCCATGGCCCATGATATAATTGCGGTTATCCGCAGACTGGGAAACAATCACTTTTGCATCCTCAACCGATAAATGCGTTCCTCCGTCCATTAGAAAAGAGATTCCGGCGAATATCAGAATCATCGGCACGGCGAGCGCCTCCAGCGCCAGGCGCAGGTGAACGGGGCGGAATACATTTCTGAAAATATCCGCGCGCCATTGCGGCGCATGATTTGCATCGCGTTTTATTTCCCGCGCCATTTGACGAAACAGCTCTTCCTTGAATTCGGGACGATAAGCCGTTTGGCGTGATTTCTGAATGAGCTTTTTCAGATTTATTTCAAAATAATTTTTTTGCATTTTCAATTCCTCTTTAGGTTGCCAAAGGCGTCAATCGTCTTTTTGAAATTCCTTGCGGAAAAAATTACGGGCTCGTGTCAACAACGATTCCGCCGCTTTCTCGGAAAGCCCCATTTTTTGCGCAATGGCGTTCACATCCAGGTCTTCAATATATTTGGCCGAAAGCGCCTGCCGGTAATGGTCGGGAAGTCTGGCCAATACGCCGGCCACATAAGATTGCAATTCCTTGTTTGCCAATATCTCATCCGGCAATAACTGCCGCTCCATCCGGGATAATGGCACGGCATATTGCGCTTCAACATCCGCGGATTCCGCGGCCAGCGGCTCATGTTTCCGCTGAAAACGCAGGGCATCCGCAATGCGATGCCGCGCAATGCCGCAGAGCCAGCCGTAAAAGTTTCCCTTGCTTGCCTGAAACGTATGCAAATTTCTCACCATGGTGAGAAAGACATATTGAGTTATATCTTCCGCTATTTCACGGCTTCCATTCACCCGGCAAAAAACGAAACCATATAAAGGCTCAAAATACCTCTCATAAAGCCTTCCCAACGCATTGATATCCCCCTTGCGGGACCGCTGAATCCATCTTTCTTCCTGCGTTGGAAACAGCCGTGATATCATATTGCCTTTAATAGATATTCGCGCAATCCGCAAAAATCCTTCGGTTTTTATTTTCAATTCGCAAAGTACCACAAAAACGACTGATAAAACGATGTTTTTTGACCAAAAAAATCCTCTTTATTTCCGGAAAAAAATGAAATATTATGCCTCTACTTGGGAAATCAGGATAGATTCGTATTTTCTTGGAGGAAAAATGAAAAAATCTTTATTGGCAGTCAGTTTAATAACTTTATCCCTGGCCATTGCCGGAGCGGCGGAGAAGAAAACAGAGCCGATTAAATTGCCGGCGCCGCAGATGGACAAGGGCCAACCCCTTATGCAGACGCTGAAAAACCGGCAATCCCGGCGTAATTTTGCGCCGGACAAGCTCTCTTTGCAGGAGCTTGGCAATCTGCTCTGGGCGGCCTGCGGAGTCAATCGCCCGGACAGCGGCAAACGCACCGCGCCCACCGCCTGCAACTGGCAGGAGATTGATGTTTATGTGGCGATGCCGGACGGCCTTTATCTTTATAATGCCGGGGAACATATTTTGGCGCCCGTGCTGAATGAAGACGTAAGACCGCTGGGCGGCAAGCAGAAATTCATCCAGACCGCGCCGGTGGTGCTGATCTACGTCGCTGATTTTGACAAAATGATCCGTGGTTCTGAGCGCGCTCCGGAGGAACAGCAGAAGTTTTACTCAGCCACCGACACCGGCTTTATCAGCCAGAACGTTTATCTCTATTGCGCATCGGAAGGCCTGGCCACGGTTGTGATCGGCATGGTTGACAAGCCCCAGCTTGAGCAGAAAATGAAATTGAAGCCGGCTCAGCATGTTATTCTTACCCAGCCGGTCGGTTTTCCGGTGAAATAGATCCTCCTGCCGCACAAGCCGTCCGGGATCGGTCTTGCCATGATCTTGCATTTACGGCTTCCGGAATTCAAAGGCCATGACCAGCGCATCCAGGGCCACCATGGTGGTATGCAGATAAAGCCCCTGGTCAACATAGTTGCCCATGGTCAAGCGGTATTGTTCATATTGCCCCCATGAGCCATTGGCATTCTGCGATTCCAGCAGAAAATTCAAGCCATCCCGGCAAGCGGGCAGATCGGTTGCCTTAAGATACGCCGCGCAAAGGATAAATTCGGACAATAAATCCACTTCTTTGTGTTGAATATACCACGGAATAATGTCTGCCAGGATACCGCGCAAGTAGGTTTTATCGCCGGGACTGAAGAAATCAACGCCCAGATCCTCGCCGAATTTATAGGGCACAAACACCTCGTGGGTCAGGTCATAGGATTGCATGGGGTTTTGTTTAAACCAGTCCACTTGTTTGCGGGATACGATCAACCCGGCTTGAAAGGCGCTTTCCAGCGGGAACGGTTCTTTCAGTCCAAAATGTTCGTAATACCAGTGAAACGCCATGCGCTGGTCAACACCGCGGCTTGCCATGTGCTCGTTGAGCCGTTGATGCGTTTTCTGAATTTGCGCCCTATAAAATTTTGTATCAAGCCCGAACCGCTCCATCAAATAGGCCACGCGCAGGTAGGAGGTGGCGTCCTGCTTGAATTCAAGGTCGTTGATGACGAGCATGTCATGATAATTGGTCTGGACGGCTACAAGTGTAAGCGATTTGACCCGGGTTAAAATATTTTGTTTATCTTGCGGATTGGCCGCGCTGTACAGCCGGAAATAAGTGTCCAGGATTTCCGCCAGTTTCTTTTTTCCCTTGATCCCATGCGCGCGCAATTCAATCGGATCAACCTTCAACTGGTCCAGCCATTGCCGGGCTTTTTTGACGGCCTGTTCATAACGCTCGCGATTTTCTTTGGCGTTGAAGACGGGCGGTGCTGCGCAGTTTGTTGAAATGGCATCGGAAGAGTTGGTTTTGACGGCCTCGTTCGAAACCTGGGATAGCGCGGTTTCCAGCAAACATAACAATGCAATGAAACAAACGGTTGTTTTAGGGTATAGGAATTTGAATGATGGTAGGGCGAGGCGTCCCTGCCTGCCCGCAGTGCTACCTGCCCGAAATGCTGCGCATAACGCTGCAGGCGGGCGCTCAGCGTTGCAGGCGGGCCGAGCCGTCTGATGAAGATCGGCCCTAGCCGACGCTCTGGCAGGCTCACCCGGAGGGTTCGCCCTACCGGTCGGAAGAAAGATAAAGTTGCCCTGCTTTACAGGGCCTAATTTCGGCAATAGATTCACTGTGCCCCTCGCTTTTTGATTTACAAGGTCATTATATCCAATTCCGCGCCAATGAAAGCGCAAAATTCAGGGGCCAAAAAAATATTTATTTTTTTATTGACAAGATTACGATTGTAATCTATATTGGGGGCAAGAATTAAATGAGGAGGTTTTATGGGCGTAACAAAGCGCGTTTCAGAGGCGGAGTGGATTGTCATGAAAATCATCTGGAAGGAATTTCCATTGACCGCCGCCGACATCATCAAGCGTCTGCAGGGAAAATCGCAATGGCATCCCAAGACCGTCAAGACCCTTCTGCACCGGCTCGCCGCAAAACATATCCTGGAAACAGAAAAACAGGGACGGGAATATCTGTTCCGGCCGTTAATCAGCGAGGCGCAATGTGTCAAAACCGAGGCGCAATCTTTCATAAACCGGGTCTTTGACGGCGCCCTGCACCCCATGCTCGTCCATTTCGTGAAGAACGAAAAGTTGTCCAGGGATGAAATTCAGGAACTGCAGAAGATTTTGCGCGAGAAAAAACAATACTGAAAGAATGTTTGTCGTTCCCGTGCAAACGGGAATCCATCCGCCATTGGCGGACCGCTTTCGAGGGAATGACAGAAAGGCAAAAATCATGGAATCCATTCTTCAATCGCTGTTTGTTTTCCTGACTTGGCTGGTCCGCGCTTCCTGGCAAGTGTCGGTCCTTATTATCCTGGTAATGGCAATTCAAATAATATTCCGCAAACAGCTTTCTGCCCGGTGGCGCTATGCGCTGTGGCTGGTGGTGGTTGTGCGCATGTTGGCGCCGGTTTTGCCGGCAAGCCGGATCAGCATCTATAATTTATCTCGTCTGGCGCCAAAACCAGCCGCGATGGCATTGACCTCCGGCCCCGCAAAAATCAGCGCGCCGGCTGAAATTGATCATCAAAAAAAGGCAGCTTTATCAGTTTCCATTGGTGGGGCGAACTCTCCGGGTGAGCCGCTCTTTCCCCTTCGCTCTTTCGGGCAATGGGCCACTTTATTGCAGACGTGGCAGACGGCTCGGCCTGAGGCCTCGCCCTACCTTTCCATTTTCCCAAGTCTCAAGACCGCGCTCGCTTTTTTATGGCTGGCCGGCGCACTGGTTTTATTCCTGCGCGTCTTATGGGATAATCATCGCTTTTCAATCAGGATAATCCGCAAGCGGCCGGTTACCGATCCGGACTTGCTGGATTTACTGGAAGACTGCAAGGCGGAGATGAAAGTTCATACGCCCATTCAGCTTATTATCACGCCGCAGGTTGCCAGCCCTGTCTTGTTGGGATTTATCCGTCCGCGTTTATTGCTCCCTGAAAATGTGACGGCCTCCTTCTCATTGCGGGAATTGCATTACATATTCCTGCATGAAATCGCCCATGTCAAACGGCTGGATATCCCGGTCAACTGGCTGATGACCGTTTTGCAGGTTCTGCACTGGTTTAATCCGTTCGTCTGGCTGGCGTTCGGCCGGATGCGGATTGACCGTGAACAGGCCTGCGACGCGCTGGTGCTTGCCTGCCGGAGTTTGTCTTATCAACCAAATCAACAAGGAAGCGTCAATGACGAAAAAACAAGGTATGGCGAAATTATCATCAAACTATTAACAAACATAACCCAAACAACGTCATTGCCGTCGTTTGCGGGAATACTGGAGGGAAAAAGTCAGATGAAAACAAGGATAGAAATGATCGCGCAGTTTTCACGGAAATCATATCAATGGTCGGTTCTGGCCGTCATCCTGATGGCCGGCCTGGCCCTGGTCGGGTTCACCCGGGCTAATGATCCTGCTGATCAGCAGAATCAAAACAAAGCGAATGCCAGCAATCCCAACGGGCAATACGCCAAGGTAAAGGCTAAATTCACAATGTTTCAGGCCAAATATCAAGGCGGCAAATGGAACGTGAATCCGAGCGCTGTCATCAATCTGGCAACACAATTAAACAAATGGGCGCATAACAATGTTAGCCCCGCATTACCGACCGAAATAGATATCAGTTCCGATCAGATTTTTGATGTTAAACCACCATTTTTGTATATCAGCGGCGACGGTGATTTTCAATTCAGCGATAAAGAGGTAAAAAACCTCAAGACATATTTGCAATTGGGAGGAGCCATTTGGGCCGACAATGCTTCAGCCGCTTTTGACACGGCTTTCCGGAGGGAAATAAAAAGAGTGCTTCCTGACTCTGAATTTGAAGCTGTAAGGCCGGATGATAAATTATTCAACGCATATTTTACCAATGTGCATGCGCCGCAGGAACCGGCCGAAATTATCAAAGCTGGAGAAATTGCCGCCGTATTATATACGCATGGTCTGGGCAACTTGTGGACATATCGCCTGACTGACCAAGATACCGTTGACCGGAATGCAATCCTGGCGCCAATGGATAAAAACATCCAAGACGATACTGTGCTCAACGCATATAAATACGGCGTTAATTGCCTTGTATACCTGTTAACCCGTTATCAGGAACATTTTAAGTTCCTGCCAAAAGCGTCTGCCTCTCCAGTCAAGCCGGAACCGGCGGCCGTTCCATCGGCTGGAAACAAAACTGCCTTGAATGGAAAGGAAGGCAACAGCGATCAAAAGTCAGCCCCAGAAATTCCTCCTCTTGAAATTGTCTTAACTATTAATGAGGCTGGACAGGTGTTTTGTAACGACCAAGCGATTGATACGCCTGCCGCCCGCGATTTGCCTAATCTGCGCGATAAAATAAAAAGATGTTTTTACCTTTTTGGCGATCAACAGCTAATCATCGTTGATCCTCAACCAAAAACACGGCAACAGCGAATTGAAGATGTGCTCAACGCCTGCGCCGCGACCGGCGTAAAAAACCTGTCTTTTAAATTGTCCAAACAAGCTAACGGAAAAGACGTCAAAATCATACCATTTACACAAGATGGCAAGAATACTTCCGGTAGTTTTATTGTAACTTTGGGATGGAATGAAAACCTTTACGAGGCCACTTATACTGCCAACGGCGTTAAAATGTCGTCTGCGGTTGAAATGACGGCCCTCATCATGCAACACAAGAAACAGCAGGAAAATCCGCAGAAATTCCGGGTGATTATCATGGCCGACAAAAAAGTTCCATATGAATTTACCCAGCAGGCTATGGCAGCTGTGGCTGAGGCCGACGTGGCTAACGTCCTTTTTTCAACAACGGAAAACAAATCGAATTAATAGCTATGGATGTTATAAAGACCTCCGGCGATCAGAAGGCATGATGTTTTGATATTTTCCAAGCCGGATTGTTTTCCGGGCAAAGGAGGAAACGTTGTTTTCGCAAATGGTTCAGGTAAATGGTGTGATCTTGATGAATACAACCGCCTGACTAAAGGATTGATTCCTTCGACGCCGTAACCTAAGATTTTCCGATCCCGTGTTGCAATTATTAATGTTTTCGGAAATTTTCCGGACAATGATTTTCCGCCAGAGGCTGGTCTACCTAAGGCATGAGGCACATTATATGGAGGCAGTCCCCTGCCGCCGGAACACAGCGATGGTGGCCCATCGCCTTCCATGGAATTCATAATAATGGAGGGCGGGTCGGCCACGACCGCCGATGATTGATATAATTTTATGATAAAGAACGGTAAACCAATACACCCGTTACCAAATCGGCAATATCCTGCACATCATGCGGCTGTTGAACGCTTCGACAATCCGGTCGTTCTGTTCTGTACGGTGTGTATTCTGAATCGGGGCGCACTTCTCGACAACACTGCATCCGTGCAGGCCGTTCAGATGGCGTGGCAGGAAGCGAGCCAATGGCGGGTGGGCGAGTTTCTGTGCATGCCGGATCACCTCCATTTTTTCTGCGTGCCCGGTGTGCCGCATCCTGAGAGCGTGAAACGGTGGTGCCGTTATTGGAAGCGCTTGGCTAGCCAGTATCTTCCTGCATTGAAAGGCCAGTGGCAGATGGATGTGTGGGACACCCAGATGCGGAATGCGGATCATTACACGGAGAAGCTTTCCTATATGCGACAGAATCCGGTCAGAAAAGGATTAGTGCGCCATTGGGAGGAATGGCCGCATAGAGGTGTTTTGCAGGTGGTTCGGTGGTGATGCCCAGCCCAGCATAATAATGGAGGGCGGGTCGGCCACGACCGCCGGGATCGCGGCGACGGAGGCCCGTCGCCCTCCATAAAATCGAGGAAAATGTGCCATATTGTTTCCCGTCAGGATCAGGATTTCTGAAGTTAAAGATTATGAAACCTGCTTACTGAAAATCATTGTATTATAAAGTGAGTTTGTTATATCGTATTAAATATAAAAGAAGGTGAATGTGAAAATATCATAATTCAGCATTCGAAAGGAGAAAACACAAATGCATGCATTATTGACATTGGTTATTATTGCGATGGTGGTTCTTTTTCTGGCTGGCATCCGGATTGTCCGGCCCACGCACCGGGGCATGGTGGAAAGACTGGGCAAATATCATAGATTTGCCAATGCCGGCTTCAACTGGATTATCCCGGTCATAGACAAAATGTACCAGATCAACATCACCGAGCAGATGGTCAACGCCGAGCCGCAGGAAATCATCACCAATGACAACCTGAACGCCAAGGTTGACGCGCAGATTTATTTCAAAATCAAGTGCGACGAGGAAAGCGTCAAAAATTCCCAATACAACGTCTATAACGTCGAATATCAGATTATCAACCTGGCCCGGACCACCTTGCGCAATATCATCGGCACCCTCACCTTGAAATCCGCCAACAGCGAACGGGGCCGGATCAACAGCGACCTGCTCAAAACCCTTCTTCAAGAAACATCGAAGTGGGGGCTGGACGTCATCCGGACCGAACTCAAGGAAATAGACCCGCCCAAGGACGTCCAGGAAACCATGAACAAAATCGTGAAGGCGGAGAACGAGAAAATCGCCGCGATAGATTATGCCACGGCCACGGAAACCGTTGCCGACGGCCAGAAAAGAGCGGAGATTAAAAAGGCGGAAGGCATCAAGCAGGCCAAGATTTTGCAGGCCGAGGGCGAGGCGGAGGCCATCCGGCTCGTCAATGAGGCGGCCAATAAATATTTTGTCGGCAACGCCCAGTTGTTAAGGCGCCTGGAAACCGTTGAAACCGCGCTATCCAAAAACACGAAGGTGGTCGTGCCGGCCAATGCCGAGCTGGTCAATATTATCGGCGATCTCGCGGGAACCTCCGGAATTTTGCCGATCAAGAAAGAGACGCTTTCCGGCAAACAACCATAATTTTGAAACCGGCGGGCAATCATATTAACCGAATATTGCACGATAATCGTACAAGTGGTTAAAACAGAAAGGCGGTGTTAAATGAACAGTAGTAATATGCAAAAAATATATCACGCTTTTAGCGCAATAAATTTAAAATTCTTTTTGCCGATAATATGTGTTTTATTCTGCTTGCGGGGCAGTGTCCTTTCTGGAACCGTTCTGGAACAGGTGGATTTGGATTGGGGCGCAAGCACAACCGAAGCCGTTTCAGGCGACTATGACGGCGATGGGTTTGCTGACCCGGCGCTCTACGATGAAAGTGCGGGCTGTTGGTATATCGCGTTTTCCAGTTGCGGCTATAACACGGCAGCCGTTTCTTTCGGCGGTTTGGGATTGCAGCCGGTGATTGGAGATTTTGACGGCGACGGCAAAAATGATTTTACGGTCTATCGGGAGACTACCGGCGAGTGGCTGGCGAGTTTCTCCGCCAGCGGCTATCAATCCATGGCGGCTTTTCTAGGCGGACCCGGATATGCACCGGCGCCCGGCGACTATGACGGCGACGGCATTTCAGAGGTGGCGGTCTACTCGCCGACTTTGGCAAAGTGGTCAATCTGGATGCATGTTGACCCGGAAGTAACCGACACCAATCTTCTGGCCGTGATGTTCGCCAGTGCTGTTACGAACGCCCAGCATCCGACTTCAGCAAAAATTTCAAAAACTCTTACATCGATTACGAGCTATAACACCAACCTTGTCTGGAGCAATGGGTTGGTGCTGGTGGCGTCTTTTACCAAGACTTATGATTACCCGCAACATATCGGCGGCCTTTACACAAACAAAAACGCGGAAAGCTGGGTTACGGCTGTGCCGATGTTAAGACAATATCTGAGCGCTTATACCGGCACCAACTTCCTTTTGCGCGCCAAACAGGCGCTGGGCATGCCGCATACGGTCGGCAATAACATGGTTGCCGAATTCTGGGTTGATCCGAGCCTGCTCTTCCGTCCAAGCCCCGACCCGGAAATAACGGATTGCGAAGCAACGCTTGATTTTTCATACACCAATTCGGCGCGACTGGCGGTCAGTCAGGTTCACCAATCATGGTTCACCAATCAGGTCGTGGTCAATCAATGGCCATGGACCCGGCTGGGTTACACTTACGATTGGGCTAAATCGCACGATATCGTGGGGCTGAGCGAGTTTGTTATTCCCCAGAATTCGGTCTTTATCGTAAAATCAATTACCGATGCGGAGACGTATATCAAATCCGGTCCGGGCAATTAACGCCGCGCAGCCCTTCCCTGAATTCCAGGGAAGGCTTATACTTTCTTCCCGGCCGCTTCCTTGATCAGGTTCAAGGCGATAACTTCGCGCTGGATTTGGTTGGTTCCTTCGTAAATCTGGGTGATTTTCGCGTCGCGCATCATTTTTTCGACCGGATACTCCCGCATGTATCCGTAGCCGCCGAATATCTGCACGGCGTCGGTCGTAACGCGCATGGCGGTGTCGGAGGCCATCAGTTTGCACATGGCCGATATTTTGCCGATGTCTTTCGCGCCGCCGTCAATATAGCGCGCGGCCTGGTAGATAAGCGCCCGCGCGGCCTCCACCTGCGTGGCCATGTCGGCGAGCATGAATTGAACCCCCTGGAACGAACAGATCGGTTTGCCGAATTGACGTCTCTCCCGGCTGTATTTGACCGCCTCATCAAGGGCGCCGGCGGCAATGCCGAGCGCCTGGGCGGCGACGCCGGGACGCGACATGTCCAGCGTCTTCATGGCGATAATAAAGCCCATGCCTTCCTTGCCCAGAAGATTTGCCTTGGGCACCCGGCAATCCTGAAAGACCAGTTCGCGGGTGGCCGAGGCGCGGATTCCCATCTTGTTTTCTTTTTTGCCGAAGGTAAATCCCTTCATCCCCTTTTCAAGAATAAAGGCGCTTGCGCCGCGGGGTCCCTTGGCAGGATTGGTTTTGGCGATGACGGTGTAAATATCGGCTTCGCCGCCGTTGGTGATCCACTGCTTGGTGCCATTGAGGATATAGTCGTCGCCGTCGCGCTTTGCGGTTGTGGCAATGGCGCCGGCGTCACTGCCGGCATTGGCCTCCGTCAACCCGAAGGCTCCAATCGACTGGCCGGAAGCTATCCGCGGAAGGTATTTTTGCTTTTGTTCTTCGGTCCCGAAAATGATGATGGGAAATGTTCCCAGGGCGGTTGCCGCCAGACTCAACGCAATGCCGCTGCATATCTTTGAAAGTTCTTCAACGGCGATGGAAAGGTCCAGCACGCCGCCCCCCAGTCCGCCGTATTTTTCATCTATGTAGAGGCCGCACAGGTCGGATTTGGCAAACACTTTTAAAATTTCATGAGGGAACTCTCCGCTTTCGTCGTAATGCGCCCGGACCGGTTTGATTTTTTCGTTGGCGATCTGCCGGCACAGATCCCGGATCATGGCCTGCTGTTCTGTTAATTCATAGTTCATCTGCATATTCTCCTGTTTTTGATTTCGATTTGCGCGCCTCACTGTATAAACGCCTGACACAAATGTCAACGCCGTAAATTTAAATTGTTTTTGCCCGGGTGTAGGACAGATTCTTTGATCCAATCCGGTAGTTACTCGCCCCGGACTTCCCCCTACGCGAAACCGCTTCGGTGGACAAGCCGACCTGCCCGCAACGCTGGCGCGTAGCGACTGCGGGCTGGGTAACGTTGCGGACGGGTCAAGTCTCAGCCCTCATAATGCGGATCTGAGGGGTTAAAAAAAATTAAAAAAAGTTCTTGCATATTTTGTGTCGTCAGCTATTATGTCTCATACGTTAGGACAGTATTGTGTTGGTTTATGTAAAAACTACTCGGAACAAAAGCAAATCAAAAGAATTCCGCGATTTTCTGCGGGACCACATCCGGCAGGGCGTTTATAAACCAGGAGATCGAGCAGGAAAATATTACGGAATCAGCGAGAAAATAAACCATGATAAAAAAATATGTGCTGGTCGGGGCAAGTTCCAGAGCTTTGTTCATGTATGCAAAGCCGATGCGTCAAAACTATACGGACGGCGCGGAAATAGTGGGCATTTTTGACATCAATCGTTTGCGCGCCGAGAAAGTCAGGGAAAAGGCGAACTTAACCTGTCCTGTCTATAGCGCTATAACCAATTCTTGACGCTACCGAAATATTTAAAGAAAAGGGAGGAACATATGCGTACGACAAAGGAAAACAATATTGAAAAGGAAGCAGTTGCCGCGGGTGGATATGCACATCAACGGGAAATTCCCGTCTGGGCCAAAGTCATGCAATCATGCCGCCTGCAAATGGATGCCTGGATTCGCGAAACGATGGAACGCGAAGGCCGGATTCCGCTTATCGGCATAACGGATGAATTCACGTTTATGATGAGCTGGATCCCGCATTACTTTCTCACGGGCAACGAGACGATGCGCGCCTTCATGTTTGAGATGCGGAATCGCTGGCGCGCGTGGACCGGCAATGAATTTTATCACGGGTTTTACAAGGGAGGGGCCGAAGAGCATCACCATACCGAAAATTACAAGCGTTTTCTGGCAAGATTATGGTACCTGGACCCTTATGATAGTTTCAACACGCAATTAATAGAGGATTTTGTGCATCATCTGGGCAATTGGGTTGATGGAATTCCAAAATGGTATGACTGGAGCAAACATCGCTTCATAAATCGTTTTCTGGGAACCATCTGGGTTGGGGAGCCCAAGGATCAGCATAACGACCCCGGTTTTTTCCGTTATATTTTGCTGTCATATCTTGCCTATCTGGCGTCCGGCAAACGGTGTTATCTGGATCTTTGCGTGGATTACGCGGACCAGTGGTGCAGAATATTGGCGGATGTTCCGGCAAAAGATCCACTCCCATCTATAATGGACGCTGATTGGCGTTGTCTTGAGCCAACGCAAAATCCCAGGGAATATATGATGGGCGGTTTTACCGGTCTTATGCTTGATCTTTTTCTGCTGACCGGAAAAGAACAGTATGCGGCCGCAGTCAAGCGCGTTATTGAGGCCTGCCTGCGGAATGATCCGGACGGTAGTTTTATAGATAACGTCTTCCCCGCGCATTTGGGCAGTTACCGGATGGTTACCGGCGATACGTCATTTGACGAGACAATCAGGCGGGCGGCGTCTGACGCGCTCTCATGTCCGTTGCCGGTGGGAGTGCGGACAAAAAATATGGCCCCGACCATGACTTTTGAATGGGACTACGGCAAGAAGATGCCGCCCGACTTGAAACAATTCGGGCCATCATTTCTGACGCTGGCGTATCAGGTTAGCGGCGACGAGGATTATATAACGCGTGCGCTTGAATTGGCGGCATTGCGGCTTGAATTGGCCCGGAGTATCGGGAACAACAGCCGGACATGGGGATGCGCCAATGGCAGCACCAACGGTATGGTTCTTGAAAACATGTATCCTTGTCTTTACGCGGCCACAATGGGGCTGACCGGTTTATGCCAAAGGGGAGTGGGACATCACAAGCCGCTCCTGTTGTGGTATAAACAGGATGGTTCCCTCGGCCTTCCGCCGGACATGGCCGTTCTCTTTAAGTTTACGGACCGCAATGAGCGGCGGGTCCGCGCCGTAAATCTGGGCAACGATTGCCTGACGGTCCGCGCCGTTGCCATGGACGGCTTGATGTTACGGCGGAAAGACGGCCTGCCCTATACCCTGCAAGGGAAATGGCCCCTTTCAAGTCTTACCACCCTGCCGCAAATGTGCTCTCCGCCGTGGGAGGAGGTGGCAGGTTATATACTTCGTCTGGCCCCGGGAGAGGAACGTGAATTTTCAATCCCGGTTCCCATCTCATAAAGGCCGCTTGTGTTTTAATGCCTGAAAATTGTGTCGAAAACGCGCAATTTTCACCCTTCTGGCCGTCGCCACCCCGCAAATACGGGGTGGCAAATGGGGCAACCACCGTCATCCTCGCCGAGCAGATTGCGCATGGCGCTGTTTTTGAACCACACCCCTAAGAAAAAAAAGCTTGCATTTACATTCGGAAAATGTTTTAGTCATTTAATTTTAAAGGAAACAAAGGTGGATGTGATTTTTTTTAAGGCACAATGAACAAACGATTGTTCAAATCCGGCGCCCGGCCTACCATCACAAGCTTGCCTGCCTGTCGCGGCATAGCTGCTAAAATTAACAAATGTCCGGCGGCATCAACCGGGATCATGGTCCCGAAAATAAACAGGAACATTCTGCCGGAGGAGTTTTTTGATTTAATCCCGCAACGGGCTGTCAGGACGGCCTACTTCCCGGAAGGTGTCGGGTACGATGCAATCTGGGATATGGCCAGGGGCCCGGCCGGGCGGATTTTTGTGAGTTTGTGCGGGGAAGGAACCGCGTCGGTTTGCGCAAAGCTTTATGAATATCTGCGGGCCGAGAACCGGTTTCGTTTCTGCTTTGACGTCCGCCACGAATGCATGGTTTACGAGCGCTCCACGCCGCCCAGTAAAATTCACACCTCAATGTGCCTGATGAATGACGGACGCCTGATTATGGGGACCCATACGACGGCTCGCGCGCCATCCCACCCGTTTTGGCTGATGGAAAGTTTTTACACTCATCAATGGGATGGATATCAGGGGGCAAATATCATCATATTTGACCCGGCCACGGGGGATGCCCGTAATCTGGGGATCCCCGTGCCGCGTAATTCCATTTATGGCGGCGCGTATGATCCGAAACATGAAGCCTATTATTTCGGGACGTTTCCGCGGGGACACTTATATCGCCTTGATATCAAGACCAGGGCAGTAAAAGACCTGGGACAAAGCACCGAATACGCTTCATTTCGTTACATATTGGGGCCGGACGGCCATATATACAACTCAACCTGGACCGGACGCCTGTACCGCGTAAATGTTGACACCCAGCGGATTGAAGATCTCGGGGTGGAATTCCGCGAATCCCCCAATAAATACAGCAAAATTGAGCGTCAAATGAACAGCGCCTGCGTCGGTCCGGACAAAAGAATTTATATGTCGGCGATCTCCATGGACGCTGTTTATGCGTATGACTGCAAGCGCAACAAACTTGAATGCATGGGAAATTATGAGCCCGCGCCGCGGTTTTATCATCATCAGCAGGCGCGCAGCGCGTTAAGGGGGATGCAGTTCGATTCCAAGGGATGTTTATGGTATAGCGTGCAAGGCGGCGTGGATACCAAAGGAGCTGAAGGGGTCAGATGGGAGCATCTTGCAAGCTGGGACGTTCTGAGGGGAAAATCTCCCGTGAATATCGGCTTATTAGGAACCAAGAAGCGGCAGGTACTGCTGACCTGCGAAATGATTATAGATAAAGATATACTCTTTTTGAATGACACGAATCATCTTGAAGATCCGCCGGGAGTAATCGCCGTTGATTTAAGTATTCTCAAGGAAGACTTGGATAAACCAAGGGAAATATCTCACGATCCCTGTTCTTATTACGGTCTGAATGACTCCGCCAAACATTATCCGGGGAACGCATATTCAGCCAAGGATGTTGAAGCGTATCAAAAATTCCTTGCAAACGACGCGGCTTTCAGGGCTGAAAATCCGTTTGCGATCCAAGCGGAAGAGTTCGATGTCGTCCGTCTATGGCAAACTGTTCCGGTTGATGAATCTTCCGTCCAACAGTTATATTGGGAAAAAAACGGCGATCTTTGCGGGCTTTGCGGAGTCCGGGGCAAATGGCAGTTTTTAATCCGTGACGGAAAAATTGTCCGCATTGAGAAAACGTTCAAATCCAGGAACAGATTCAAATTTCCCGGGATGCAGAATGCCGGTAATGTTCCCGCCTTCGCGAAAAGTATGAAACTGCCCTCTCATCCCGGCCGGCAATTCCTGTCTGAAATTTCAGCCTGGTGCGCATGGAAGAAAAATGAAATTCTTGTGGGGACCAAAGATGCCTTCCTGGCCAAGGCGGCGCCCTCGCGAAAAAGCGCTTTTTCGCTGGGTTCCGTGGCGCCCCATGGTCCAATCCATCAGCTCGGAAGCAATTCCAGCCGTAATATAGCCTATGGCGTGGCCGGGGACCCCCAGGACGTCGGACAATTGTTCAGGTATGATGACGAACAAGGCGTCCGCGAGTTGGGCCGGATACTTGGCCAAACGCTGAAGAATCCCGGCATGGCGGGCAGTTGTGAGCCGCGTTGCCTGGCGTTTTCACCCGATGAACAGACGCTTGCCATCGGCGTGGCCGACCGTTTGGGATGTGTTTATCTGTATAAGGGACTGAAGAATTAAAATTTGAGATGTGTCCATATGACTGCAACCGGACAAAATAGACTGATTCTGGCGCTTGACTCAGGCGGCACAAAATGCCATGCGCTGCTTTTTGACACGACGGGCAAAATTATCGGCATGGGAATCGGACAGGGCCCTGAAATCAGCGGACGAAGCCTGGAAGCGGCGCAGATGGCAATTCTGGAGGCGTTCAAAAACCAGCCGGTAGCGGAAGAAATACTCCTGGCAAGCAATTGCCGGCAAGAGTTTCTATCAATTCCCATCAAGGAAATGTTTTGTATCGGCGAGGAAACTGCGGCGTTGGGTCTGGCCGGAGAAACATGCGGCATCGTGGTTCTTGCCGGAACCGGCGCTTTTGTTTACGGCAAAGACCGCGCCGGACACGAGCTGTGGCTTGACGGACTCGGTCCGGTATTGGGCGATTGCGGCGGCGGTTATTCGATCGGCTTGCACGCCCTGCGCGCCGTCGCCAGGTCTGACTGGCATCCGCGCCACCGGACTTCCTTGCGTCCCCGCATTTTTGAATATTGCAACGTCAACAACATCGCGGATTTGGTTAGGTTCAGCCTGAAACCGCACGACCGTTCCGTCATCGCCGGCATAGCTAAAATTGTTGATAACGAAGCGCAAAGCGGCGATAAAATCGCTGTTTCCATATTGCATTCCGCGGCTGAAGACATCGCCGATATTCTCAGGACCATGCTTGAAATCCTCAAGATGGATAAAGAACCGTATAAAATGATCGGAACCGGCAGTGTCGTAAAATCGGACATTTTCTGGAGCCACCTCTGCCTCAAGGCCCGGGTCTTTGCGCCCGCGCTTGATCCAATGCGGCCCACCCTGCCGCAGGTTTTTGGAGTGGCCTTGGCCGGACTGCGGCATTTTGAGCCGGATAATGCCGGATTAATATCGAAAGAACTCGCAAAACAAT
>Ga0209749_1000448_pt1 | contig 56763 bp, 55 predicted proteins | sample EPASupsiteSAE347_FD_187267 | JGI IMG/M metagenome (GOLD analysis project Ga0209749, IMG submission 187267) | Bioremediated contaminated groundwater from EPA Superfund site, New Mexico - Sample SAE3-47 (SPAdes) (version 2) | ecosystem: Environmental > Aquatic > Deep subsurface > Groundwater >... | reverse complement strand
CGGGCGGCTTGCTAAACTCGCCTGCGGCTCAGACAGACGCAAGCCGAAACCCCCGGCCAGCCTGCGTTGCTCAGCGCCTCTCAGGGGGACCCGAAAGGCGTCGCCGCCGAACCGATAGAGATGGTTTTGGGTTGTTTTCAGCGGTCGACCGCTAAAAAACAAGGTTTTTCCTTTTTCCAGGGCAGAGCCGTCGTTCCGAGACGCTTTTGGGGTCCCCCTGAGAGGTGCTGAGCAACGCAGGTTTGAGCGGAAAGAGGGCGAGGACTGTCTGAGGGCGTAGCCCGAGTTCCGCAGCCCCCGCTCAAACCGAGTAGCGCAAGGGACCCGCGCAGCGGGCGCCGACCCGGGGGTCGCCTTTTCTTTGGCTACTTTCTTTTGGCGAAGCAAAAGAAAGTACGCCCGCGCCGCCAGCGCGGAACCCACCGGTTCAGCAAGCGCCGCAAACGACTCCGCGCGTACGAACCCGAACGGCAGAAAGGGCAACAAAGCAGCCATCAGTACGCCGCCCCACCCTTCGCAACATCACCCTTCTTGAACTTGTCCGCCAGCGCCACCGCCGAATTCCGCAACAAAAGCGCATCAACCCCCACCAGCAAGAAGCTCGCGCCAATCTCGCGATAAGCCTCCGCCGCAGCCGGATCCGCCGAGAACACGCCAGCCGCCTTGCCGGCCGCCGAGATCTTGCCGATCGCAGCAGCAACCGCCGCCTTGACGTCGGCGTGCCCCGGATTGCCGAGGTGGCCCATCGAAGCGGCGAGGTCGGACGGGCCGATAAACACCGCGTCGACACCTTCGACGCGCAGGATTTCGTCGAGCCCGGCCAGACCGGTCGTCGATTCGATCTGCACGATCAGGCACATTTCCTCGTCGGCGTGCGCAAAGTAACCTTCGACCCCGTTCCAGCGGGCAGCGCGGGCCATCGCCGTGCCGACGCCGCGGATGCCGTTGGGCGGATAGCGCATGGCGCGGACCAGCTTTTCGGCATCGGCGGCGGTTTCGACCATCGGCACCATCAAGGTCTGCACGCCACCATCAAGCAATTGCTTGATGCGGGCGACGTCGTGGTCGACGGTGCGCACGACCGGTTTGACCGGGTACGGCGCCAGCGCCTGCAGTTGTTCGATGATGCTGCGCAGGTCGTTCGGACCGTGCTCGCCATCGATCAGCAGCCAGTCGAAGCCGGTGGTGGCGACGATTTCGGCGGTGTAGGCGTTGGCCAGGCCGAGGAACAGGCCGATCTGCGTTTCGCGGTTGGCGAGCGCACGCTTGAAGGTATTGCGGGGCATCTGCACGGTCGACTCCTGTTTTTCAGACAAAACGGCAGGTGATATTGCCGAGCGGGCCGTAATCGACATGGAAAGTGTCGCCACGGCTGGCCGGCACTGGCCGCGTGAAGGAACCGGCGAGGATGATCTGGCCCGGTTCGAGCGCCACGCCGTGCGGGGCGAAACGCTTGGCCAGCCAGGAGATGCCGTTGGCCGGATGATTCAGCACGCCGGCGGCGACGCCGGTTTCCTCGATCACGCCGTTGCGATAGAGCAAGGCCGAAACCCAGCGCAGGTCGATGTCCATCGGCTTGATCGGGCGGCCGCCCATGATGATGCCGGCGTTGGCGGCATTATCGGAAATGGTGTCGAAAACCTTGCGCGGCCGCTTGCTTTCCGGGTCGATGCGCTGCGAGCGGGCATCGATCAGTTCCAGCGCCGGAATCACATAGTCGGTGGCGGAAAGCACGTCGAGCATGCTGACGTTTTCGCCTTCGAGACGATCTTTCAGGATGAAGGCCAGCTCGACCTCGATCATCGGCACGATGAAGCGGTCGACCGGAATCTCGCCGCCGTCGGCAAAGACCATGTCATCGAGCAGCGTGCCGTAGTCCGGCTCGTTGATCTGCGACGACATCTGCATGGCGCGCGAGGTCAGGCCGATCTTGTGGCCGACGATCTTGCGCCCTTCGGCAATTTTCATGTCGACCCAGGCCTTCTGGATCGCGTAGGCGTCGGGGATGGTGATTTCCGGGTAATCCAGCGAAATCTGGCGGATCTGCTGGCGGGTCTTTTCGGCTTCGTGGAAGCGACGCGCGGTGGCTTCGATGATGTCCTGGCTGAGCATGGTCATTCCTCTTGGTGGGCTTAAGTCTTCTTGTAACGGGCGTGGATATTGTTTTGCTTCCAGGTCCCGGATTCGCTGAACTCGACGATTTCCATCGACAGGGCCAGCGTGCGCTTTGCGTAAATCGTGGCGAAGTGTGCGCAGATCATCGCGAACAGCTCGTCGCCGGCTTTCTTCTTGGCTTCTTCGCTGCGACCGCCGCCGATCTTCAGCGTGACATGCACGAAGGCATCGTCCACCGTGCCGTCAGCCACGCAGTAATCGTGCAGCCAGACGACGCGGGAACGAATGCCGCCGATCGGGAACACCCCACCCTGGTCAATCAACACCTGGTTGGCTTTTTTCAACAGGCTCTTGACGTCGGCTTCCGCCGCGTCGAGGTTGTCGGTGACTTCAAAGATCAGATGGGGCATTCCTTGCTCCTTTGGTTTGTTATTGCTTCAGGAAACCGGCATTTCGGCGCCGATGCCGCGCGCGCTCAGCGGGATGCCGGCGACCGGCAGGCTGACGACAACCTGGCCGGTACCCGAACTTTCGAAGTACGGGCAGACGATTTCGGCCTTGCCTTCGTACTTGTCCCAGCCGAGCGCGCCGAACAGCATGGCGGTGTCGTGCATTTTGCCTTCGCCGGTGCAGTACTGGGCGTATTCGGGCAGCATGCGCAGGAAGGTAGCCCACTGGCCCTCTTCCCACAGTTGCAGGGCGCGCAGGTCGACCTGCTTGTTGAACTCGCGGCTGATCGTGTTGAAACCTTCCTCGACCAGGCGGTTTTCCCAGATCTGGTGCGACATCGAGCCGGACGCGACGATGGCGACCTTGCAGTTGCTGCGGGCAACGGCCTTGGCCAGCGCTTCGCCGAGGATGCGCGATTCTTCGAGCGAGCCGAAGGTGCTCCAGCCGGCGATCGAGACGACCTTGATCTTGCCTTCCGGGTTCATGTAACGCATCGGCAGGATGGTGCCGTATTCGAGATCGAGCGAAGCAACCCGGTGCGCACGCGTCTTGACGCCCATGGCGGTGGCTTCTTCGGCGATCAAGTCGCCCAGCTCCGGGTTGCCCGGAAACTCGTAGGGCAGGTCCTGGATGAAATGCGGGAACTCGTGGCTGGTGTAATTGCCCTTGTGCACCGCATTGTTGTTGATGTGATAACCGGCATTGACCAGCCAGTGCGTGTCGAACACGATGAAGGTGTCGACGCCGAGTTCGGCGGCGCGGCGGCCGATCTCGCGTTCGGCATCGATCGCCGCCTGGCGGCACCCATGCGCGGGTCCCGGCTGTTCGGAAATAAGCATCGACGGCACGTGCGTGCACTTGATGGCCATCAGAATTTCACCCATGAAACTGTCTCCCTGAATTTTGAAAAAGATGTTTTCTCTGTATGGGGATCAATATGGCTTTACGCTCTTATTGAATGGGGAACACGACGTTGATCTGGCCGGTGCCGGACGAACCGAAGTAAGGCGTCACGATTTCGGCCTTGCCCTGGTAATCCTCGGCGCCGAGCACGCCGAGCAGCATCGCGGTGTCGTGCATCATGCCTTCGCCGTGACACTTGACCGCGTACTCCGGCAACATGCCGCAGAAGGTCTTCCAGTCGCCGTTCTTCCACAGTTCGATGACGTGGCGGTCGACGTTTTCCAGGAACGGATCCCAGACCTTGTGCATGAATTGCTCCGACACGCCGTTCTGCGCGAAGCGGTGCGACAGCGAACCGGAGGCGAGCACGGCGACGTTGCCTTCGCTCTGCTCGATGGCGCGGCGCACGGCACGGCCCAGCTCGATCGAGTCGGCCAGGTTATGCACGGTGCACATCGCCGAGACCGAAATGACCTTGAACTGCTTGTCCTCGTTCATGTAGCGCATCGGCACCAGGGTGCCGTATTCGAGCGCCAGGCTGGTCGCGTCATGGGCGCGGGTAAGCACACCGGCAGAGGTCGCCGCCGCGGCGATGGCATGCCCGAGCGCCGGGTTGCCGGTATACGAGAACGGCATGTTCTTGATGAAATGCGGCAGTTCGTTGGAGGTGTAGATCCCCTCCCAGCTCGGCGCGCAATTGATGTGGTAGCCGGCATTGACCAGCCAGTGCGTGTCGAAGACGACGATGGTGTCGACCTTCAGCTCACGCATGCGGCGGGCGATTTCCTTGTGGCCATCGATGGCGGCCTGACGGCAGCCCTTGTGCGGCCCGTCCAGTTCGGACAGGTACATCGACGGTACGTGGGTGATCTTGGCGGCGAGGACGAGTTTGCCCATATCTGTGTCTCCTTCTGTTTCATCTCCTCCCCCTTCCAAGGGGGAGGCTGGGAGGGGGATGGGTTCCATTGCTGTGTCGGAGACCCATCCCCACCCCAACCCTCCCCTTGAAGGGGAGGGAGTTCTTGTTACACGCCCCAACGCGGGATGTGGTGGCTGCCATACGACACGGCGATGTTCTTGGCTTCGCAGAACACGTCGTAGCTGTAATGGTTGCCTTCACGACCGGTACCGGAAGCCTTGGAACCGCCGAAGGGCTGACGCAGGTCGCGCACGTTCTGGCTGTTGACGAAGGTCATGCCGGATTCGATGGCCTTGGCCAGACGGATGGCGCGGCCGGTGTTGTTGGTCCAGAGGTAGGACGAGAGGCCGTAGATGGTGTCGTTGGCGATGCGCACGGCGTCTTCTTCGGTCTTGAAGCGGATGATGCAGGGCACCGGCCCGAAGATTTCTTCCTGGGCGATGCGCATCTTGTTGTCGACATTGGCGAAGACGGTCGGCTGCACCCAGAAACCGTTCTTGAACTTGTCGGCGACGACCGGCGTGCCGCCGCCGAAGACGACTTCGGCGCCTTCCTGCTTGCCGAGTTCGATGTAGTAATTGACCTTGTCCATATGGCCCTTGGAGATCATCGGGCCGATCACGGTGTTCGGGTCCATCGGGTCACCGACCACCAGGCGCGAGGCGCGGGCGGCGAAATCGGCGACGAACTTGTCGTAGATGCCTTCCTGGACAATGATCCGCGAGCCGGCGGTACAGCGTTCGCCGTTGTTCGAGAAGATCATGAAGATGGCGGCGTCGAGCGCGCGTTCGTAGTCGGCGTCGTCGAAGATGATGAACGGCGACTTGCCGCCCAGTTCCATCGAGAACTTCTTCAGGCCGGCCGCCTTGACGATGCGGTTGCCGGTGGCGGTCGAGCCGGTGAAGGAGATCGAGCGGACATCCGGGTGCGAGACCAGCGGTTCGCCGGCCTTGTCGCCGAAACCATGCACGACGTTGAAGACACCGGCCGGGATGCCGGCTTCAAGCGCCAGTTCGCCGAGGCGGTTAGCGGTCAACGGCGACAGTTCGGACATCTTCATCACGGCCGTGTTGCCGAAAGCCAGGCACGGTGCCGTCTTCCAGGTCGCGGTCATGAACGGCACGTTCCACGGCGAGATCAGCGCGCAAACGCCGACCGGCTGCCACAGCGTGTAGTTCAGGTGGCCGGTGTCGGAATCGTAGGTTTCGCCGTGCATGTGCTGGATCAGCTCGGCGAAGTAGTTGAAGTTGTCCGAGGCGCGCGGAATCAGCACGCGCTTGGTCTGGTTGGTGACCTGGCCGCAGTCGGCGGTTTCCATGTCGGCGATCGGCTCGACATTGGCGGCGATCAGTTCGCCCAGCTTGCGCACCAGACGGGCGCGTTCCTTGACCGGCGTTGCCGCCCAGCCCGGGAAGGCAGCCTTCGCGGCAGCCACCGCGGCGTTGATTTCGTCCGACCCGCCGCTGGCGACGGTGTCGATCACTTCGCCCGTCGCCGGGTTGATGGTTTCGAACGTTTCCTTGCTGTCGACCTTCTGGCCGTTGATGATGTGCTTGATCATGCTGTCCTCGCTTTTATGGTCTTCAGTTAGCGAAATAAGTGGCGTCGTCGACGATGCTGTTGACCAGGCAACAGACCCCTTCGACTTCGGTTTCGATGACATCGCCCGCCTTGACGTCGGCCAGGCCTTCCGGCGTGCCGGTCAGGATCACGTCGCCCGGATTCAGCGTCATGAAGGACGACAGGTATTCGATCAGCGTGGCGATGTCGAAAATCATGTCGGCGGTCGTACCTTCCTGCGTCGTCTTGCCATTGACGCGGGTGGTCAGCTTGAGCGCCATCGGATTCGGCACGTCGGCGGCGTCGACCAGCCAGGGGCCGAGCGGCGTGCAGGCGTCGCGGTTCTTGACGCGCAGGTTCGGGCGGTAATAGTTCTCGAGGTAGTCGCGGATGGCGTAGTCGTTGGCCACGGTGTAGCCGGCGACGATATCCATGGCGTCAGCCTTGGCGACGTTCTTGCCGGTCTTGCCGATGACCACGGCCAGCTCGCACTCGTAGTGCATGTAGGTGGCGTCGGCCGGGCGGCGCGTCTTGGCCTGGTGGCCGGTAATGGTGTTCGGCCCCTTGAGAAAGACGAGCGGCACTTCCGGCGCCTTGAAGGCGAGTTCCTTGGCGTGGTCGGCGTAGTTCAGGCCGAGCGCGAAGACAGTACCGACTTCAACCGGCGGCAGCCACTGAAAATCATTTTCAGAGAGCAGGCGGCCGTCAGCCAGGCGAACCCGGCCGTCGGCAGATTCGGTGACCTGATGAACGGCGCCGTTGTAGGCAATGCGTCCGTGCTTCATGCTTGTGCTCCTGCGATGGAGAATTGGAGACTGCCGACACCTTCGGCACTGATCTTCACCTGACTGCCGGCGCCGGCCTGCGGCGCCTGGTAGCTGACACCGACGAGCAGCACGTCGCCCTGGCGCAGGCTCATGAATTCCGTCACGTCAGCGAGCAGTTGTGCCGGCTGGCGGATCAGGCCGGCCAGCGAGCGGGACTCGACAACCTTGCCGTCGATTTCGGTATTCAGGACCAGTTGACCGAGATCGACCAGCGGCTTGACCGAAGACAGCGGCAGCGAGCCGTCGAAGCACTTCTCGCGGATCGCCGGGCGGTAGTAGCTGGCGTGCGGCAGGCTCAAGTCGGCGGCAAGCACGATGCCGGCAACGGCGTCGAGTGCGTTTTCAGCCGTCAGGCGACCGGCGGCGCGGCCCATGACCAGACCGATGGTGGCGGCCACCTCGACGGTTTTGGCATCGCCCGGCAGGTTGACCCTAGGGCCAGCCGTTGCTTCCATGGTCGCTGCGCCGCATGCAGCGCGGGTATTGGCCGGCTTGATGTACAGGGCCGGGGCCTTCGGGGCGCCCTTGTAAGGCGCCTCTGCGAGCGAACCGATTTTTTGCACGGAGGCTGCGTCATTGAGAATGACGCCATATACCGTACCGCTGACTTGCTGTTTGATCATTGTTGCTAGCTCCAGTTAGCCGAGGTAATGCACGAGGCCGAGGGACACAATCGGGAAGAAGACCAGGGCGATGATGCGGATGAAGTCGGAAGCCAGGAAAGGCATCACACCCCAGGCGGTCTCGCTCATCGGCACATCTTTGGCAATCTTGTTGATGACGTAGAGGTTCATGCCGACCGGCGGATGGACCAGGCCGATTTCAACCACCATCAGCGCCAGGATACCGAACCACACCGACTTGTCTTCCAGACCCATGCCGAAGAAATCGAGGCCCATCACCATCGGGTAGAAAATGGGAATGGTCAGCAGGATCATGGCCAGCGAATCCATCACGCAGCCGAGCAGGACGTAGATGACCAGGATGGAGAACAGCACAACCAGCGGCGGCAAACCGCTACCGGCCACCCAGGTCGCCAGCTCGGTCGGCATTTGCGACAGGGCCAGGCTGGAGTTGAGCAGGTCGGCGCCGATCAGCACCATGAAAATCATGCCGGTGGCGTGCGCCGTACCATAGACGCTCTGCAGGAAATCCTTGGTTCGCATGCCGCCCGATACCGCAGCAATGATGCCGCAGGCTGCCGCGCCAATCGAGGCGGCTTCGGTCGGATTCGCCCAGCCGCCGTAGATACCGACGATGACGACGAGGAAGACGCAAAGCACCGGAATGATGTTGATCTGGGCCTTGATCATTTCGGCAAACGGCACCTTGACGCCGGCCGGACCGGCTGACGGATCACGCCGGACAACGATGGCGATGACCAGGATATAACCGAGGGCAGCGATGATACCGGGCACGACGGCGGCAACAAACAGCTTGCCGATCGACTCCTGGGTGAGCACGGCGTAGATGACCAGCGGCACCGACGGCGGGATCATGATGCCCAGCGTGCCGGAAGCAGCCAGCGTGGCGGTTGCCAGCTTGCCGGAGTAACCGGCTGCCTTCAGTTCAGGCAGCGCGACCTGACCCATGGTCGCGGCGGTCGCCAGCGAGGAACCACAGATTGCACCGAAAGCCGCGCAGGCAGCGGTCGAAGCCATCGCCAGACCGCCGCGCCAGTGACCGATCAGGGTACCGGCTGCCTTGAACAGCGCCTTGGACAAGCCGCCATGCGTGGCGAACTGGCCCATCAGGATGAACAGCGGAATCACCGCCAGGTCGTAATTGGAAACCCGGGCGAAAACCAGGTTGTTGAGGGTGTAAAGCAGGCCGGAAGCCTCACCGTGGTTCATCACCAGGTAAATCGCCGAGCCGGTGATAAACATGGCCATCGTGATGTGGATCCGGATGGCGAGCATGCCGAGCAGGCAGGCGAAGCCGATCAGGCCGATTGCGGTACCGCTCATTTGTGGGCTCCCGGAATGTTCTTGGTCGGATGGAAGTGGGCGTAGGCGCGATAGATGGCACAGACCATCATCAGGAACAGGCCGGGCACGAGCAGCGCGGTCGGAATCCACAGCGGCAGCGAGACCAGGGTCGTCACTTCTTCCGACTCGTAAGTCGCAATCGCCGACAGGATGGTGCGCCAGACGAGAATGCCGGAGACGATGGCGAAGAGCACTTCGGCCACGCCATCGATCGGGCGCTTCAGCGAATCACGCATGTTCTCGGTAAAGAAATCGACCTTGATGTGCTCGCCAAGCAGCGTGCAGTACGGCAGGAAAGCCGTGGCTGCGACAGCCGTACCGGCCTGCATCAGTTCGATATCGCCATTGACCGAGCCAAAACCGAGTTTGCGGCCGATGATCGAAACCAGCGACATCGCGATCAGGGCGACGAACAACATGCCGCCCGAAATCGCCATCGCCTTGCCCGCCAGGATCAGCCAGTGCTCTGCCCTGTCGTGTTCCACCAGATCGTGGGGCATCCCCATCGGATCATGCATGCTGTTCTCCTTGATCCTGTTTCGTCTTTGTTATTTGGTGGTGCCGGTCAGTTCGCGGGCCGAGGCAATCAGCTTCTTGCCGTCCAGCCCCTTCTCGCCAACCTGCTTCGCCCATTCGTCTTCAACGCTGGCAGTCGCCTGCTTCATCGCCATGACCTGGGTCGCGCTCAGGGTGGTGATCTTGTTGCCCTGCGCGGCGATGCGCTTGCGGGTATCGGCCGCCACTTCATCGAACATCGCACCAAACTTGCCGACCATGACTTCGCCGGTCGTCTTGTCGACGATGGCCTTCAAGTCAGCCGGCAAGCCGTCGTACTTTGCCTTGTTCATCAACACGGCGAGCACGGTGGCGGTCGGATGCGCCACGCCGTTATCCGGCTGCAGATGGAACTTGGTGACTTCGGAAAGCTTGGTCGGATAGACCAGTTCCCAGGCACCGAGCGAACCGTCGACGACACCCTTGGAAATCGCTTCGGTCACCTGGGCCGGCGGCATGGCCACTGGTTGACCACCCAGCGCAGCCAGGGTCTTGGCACCGACGCGGGTCGAGGTACGCAGCTTCAAACCGGAAAAACCGGTCAGGCCGACGATCTGCTTGCTCGCCGTATGCACAGCCTGACCGCCGTCGGTGTGGAATGCCAGCACCTTGTAGGCGGCAAATTCCTGCTGCGCGTTCTGCTGGTAGTACTTCCACAGCGCCTTGGAGCTGGAGGTCGAATCCTTGACCATGAACGGCAGCTCGAAAGCTTCGATGGCCGGGAAGCGGCCGGCCGAGTAACCCGGGCCGGTCCACACGATGTCAGCGACACCGTTCTTGACCTGGTCGGCGAGCTGGGCCGGCGTACCGCCGAGCTGCATGGCCGGGTAGAACTGACAAGCGATGCGGCCGTTCGACTGTTTCTTCATGTCGTCGCACCACGGCTGCAGGACCTTCTGCTGGGTCGGCGCAGCCGACGGCAGGAAGTGGGCGATCTTGAAGGTGACTTCCTGGGCCACGGCCGGCAGCGAAACAGCCAGCGCACCGAGAACTGCGAGTTTGCGATAGTTCATGTTATCTCCTCGTTTTGGAAAAATGGCCGGGGCCAGATCTTCGTTAATATGTTAGCGATTAAATCACTACGATATTAGTGAGTCAACACTTGAGAAGATAATTTCCGCTCTTTTTTACGACTTTTTACTGGTGCACCGCAGCATCCATCGACGGATGCCGGAAGACCTGAAAACGCCGGCCGCGAAAGTCGGTTTCGCTTTCCAGACAGGCCCCGACCGAAGTGGCAACGCGGATCGAAGCAGCATTGTCGCGATCGATGAAGCTGATCGGCGGCACGCCGGGAAAGGCCGCGGCAGCCAGGCGCTGCACGACACGCGCCGCCTCGCTGGCATAGCCCAGGCCGCGCGCTGCGTGATGCAGCGCCCACTTGATTTCGCGCTCGGGAAAGTCGACCGGATGCCAGAGGCCGACCGTGCCGAGCACGCGCCCGTCCGCCTTGGCTTCCAGCGCATAGGGACCGTAGCCGCGCAACAACCAGTGACCGGCCAGGGTCGCGGTCAGGCGCCAGCTTTCGCCTTCGCTCAGAGTGCGGCCGAGGGTATAGCGGGTACTGTCCGGATCGGCGTAATGCGCGTGCATCGCCTGCCAGTCCTCTTCGCGAAACATGCGCAGGATCAGGCGCGCCGACTCGGCGCGCTCGGGAATCAGGAATGAAGTCATTTTGAGAATAAAAAAAGCCGGCCGCACAAGGCGGCCGGAAAACTCGCAGAGGAGAGAGAAAACGAACGACAAGCCGGCCCGCAACGGGCGCCGGCTCAGGACTTCATGATCTTGAGGGTCTGGATCGACGTGTATTCGGCCAGGCCGTGGCTGCCGAACTCGACGCCGATGCCGGACTGCTTGACGCCGCCGAAGGGCGCATCCGGCTGCACGGCGCCATGCTCGTTCACCCAGGCCGTGCCGCACTCGAGACGCTGCGCCAGCTCGGCCGCGCGCACCAGGTCGGTGGACCAGATCGAGCCGCCCAGACCGTTCAGGCTCCGGTTGGCACGGGCAATGACTTCATCGACATCGCTGTACTTGATGACCGGCAACAAGGGACCGAAGGGCTCTTCATCGACCAGGCGCGAACCGTCGCTCAGATCGGCGACGATGGTCGGCTCGTAGAAATAGCCCGGCCCTTCCCGGCGCTTGCCGCCGCACAGGAAACGGCCGCCGCTGGCACGTGCGTCGGCGGCCAGTTCCTCGACCTTGGCCAGTTGCATGGCGTTCTGGATCGGGCCGAGCTGGGTTTCCGGCAGCAGGCCGTCGCCGACCACGGTCGACGTCGCAATGCGAGCCAATTCCGCGCACATTTCTTCGTAGATGCTGGCATGCACGTAGAGGCGCTTGAGGCAGGCGCAGGTCTGGCCGTTGTTGTGGAAAGTGACGCCGAACAGCTTGGGCGCCACGGCCTTGACGTCGACGTCGGGCAGCACGATACCGGCGTCGTTGCCGCCGAGTTCCAGGGTCAGGCGTTTCAGGTTGCCGGCGCCGGCGGCCATGATCTTGCGGCCGGTTGCCGTCGAGCCGGTAAAGACGATCTTGGCGATGCCGGGATGGCTGGCCATGGCCGGGCCGACGTCGGAGCCGGCGGCACCGGTCACCAGGTTGAGCACACCGGGCGGCAGGATGGCATTGGCCAGTTCGACGAAGCGCGCCGTCGCCACCGGGCTCAGTTCGGACGGCTTGATGACCACGGTGTTGCCGGCGCGCAGGGCCGGTATGACGTGCCAGATGGCGATCATCAGCGGCCAGTTCCACGGCGTGATCGAACCGACCACGCCGAGCGGCTTGCGGTGAATCTCGACACGCGCTTCGGCGTTATCCTGCAGGACCTCGACCGGCAGCGTCAGGTCGGCCGTGACATGCGTCCAGGCAATCGAACCGCCGACCTCCATGCCGGCGCCGACACCATTCAGGCCGGCGAGCGGCTTGCCGGTTTCCAGCGTGACCAGCTCCATCAGTTCGGGCATGTGCGCCTCGAGCGCCGCCCCCACGGCATGCAGCAGGGCCTGGCGTTCGCTATCCGGCGTCTTGCTCCAGCCGGAAAATGCCCGTTGCGCGGCGTCGACCGCTGCGTCCACGTGCGCGGCATTGCCGGCTGCCGCCAGGGCGAAAGCTTCACCGGTGGCCGGGTTGATGACGGGAAAGGTCGCCGCAGCGACCACCGGCTGACCATCGATCAGCATCGTGATGTTTTTCATGTTTGTCTCCTGATTATTATGTGTTGTTGCCGTGGTGCAGCGCCAGGCACTGCACCACGCTACTACCTGTTACCCGTTCAATGCTTGGCTTCGGCGAGCACGCCGCGCCGCGAAAAGCGGACCAAACCGTTGCCACTGCCGGCCACCAGCGCCGTCATCGACACGCGGTCGTCGCGTTGCAGGCCGGTGAAACTGGCACCCGCATCACGACTCTCGATTTCGACGCCATCCAGACCGACACCGACAACCCGTGCGCCGACTTCGAGCAGATTGGTCAGCGAACTCTTGCTGCCGCTGTCGACGGCATGCCAGGTCTTGCCGTCATCGCCGCTGCGATACAGCGAGCCGCGCAGGCCGGCAACCAGCAAGGTGCCGTCATGCAGCGCGAGACCGGTCCAGAACGAGCCCTTGTAGCCGGTGTTCAGGTATTGCCAGGTCTGACCCTTGTCGTCGCTGCGCAGCACGGCGCCGCGCTCGGCAGCAACGAACAGGCTACCCTTGGGCGAAGCGAAGGTGGCGAACAGGTTGCGGTCGGCCCGGCCGCCTTCCGGCGGCGCTGGCAGGGCGACCGTTTCCCAGGTCTTGCCGCCGTCACGGGTGCGCAGCACCAGCGACCACAGGCCGACGGCAACGCCCTCTTCTGCATTGAAGAAATGCACGGCAAACAGCGGCCGGTCTTCCTGCGTGTCGAGGCGCTGGATGCTCCAGGTCTCGCCACCGTCGGTGGTATGCACGATGGCGCCCCAATGACCGACGGCCCAGCCATTCTTCTCGTCGGCAAAACTCACAGCGGTCAACGTCGAGGAAACAGGCATTTTGCCGGCCTGGCGGAAGTGCTTGCCGTCATCGTCGGAAAGCAGCGCGATGCCGTAGTCGCCGACCGCGACGATACGCTTGCCGGCGGTGGTGGCGCCCAGCATCGGCGCCAGGGTGGCACTGGCCGACTGACGGGCCGGCTGCGCCTGCAACGGGATAGCCGCGGCCGGCATCTGGGCCAGGGCCGGCAGACAGGCGGCGGCGAACAACAGGGCGACGAGCGGGCGACGGAAGTTGAAAGATTTGTTTTGCATGATGAACTCCGCTCAGTGACTGAAGATGCCCGGCGCGCGGACCGGCGTCTTGCGCGGGAAAAGTTTTTCCAGCCAGACCGCGAAGGCCGGCAGCGCCGTCATCGCCATGACCATGTTGACCATGAACATGAAGGCGAGCAGCTTGCCCATGTCGGCCTGGAACTTGAGATCCGAGAAGGCCCAGGTGGCGACACCGACAGCCAGCGTGATGGCGGTGAAGATGGTTGCCGTGCCGACTTCGAGAATCGAGAACTCGAGCGCCTTGACGATGCTCTGGCCACCCGCCATGTGCAGTTGCAGGCGGTTGTAGATGTAGAAGGCGTAATCGACGCCGATCCCGACCGCCAGCACCATGACCGGCAGCGTGGCGACGGTGAGGCCGATTTCCAGCTCCTTCATGAACCAGTAGCCGATGAAGGTGCCGACGGTGAGCGGCAGGCAGCAGGCGATCACGGCGCGGAAGTCGCGATAGACGAGCGCAACCAGGATAATGATCGCGGCGTAGACATAGAGCATCATCGGCATTTCGCTCTTCTCGACCTCGTCATTGACCGCGGCGAGCACGCCGGCATTGCCGGAGGCGAGACGAACGGTGACGCCGTCGAGCTTGTTGCTGTCGCGGAAGGCCTTGACCTGGTCGATGACGCGGTTGATCGTGGTCGCCTTGTGGTCGGTCAGGAAGAGATGCACCGCGGTCATGCTGCAGTCCTTCTTCATGTAACCGCGCATGCGGCCGATCTCGGTGCTCAGCGCCGCGTAATTGCCGGGATCGATCGGGATCGCCCCCATTTTCGGGTTGCCTTCGTTGTAACCCTCGTTGAAGGTACGCAGCTGGCTGGCGTAGGAACTGGCCGAAAGAACGCCTTCGACGTGCTGCATTTCCCAGACGAACTGGTCCTGGTAGATGCCGATCGCGACGTTCTCGCAAGACTCGGGCGCCGCCTCGAAAATCACCGTCAGCCAGTCGAGACCGGTGTCGTAGGAGGTCGAGATGGATACGGCGTCGCGGTTGAAGCGGGCTTCCGGACGCAGTTCCGGCGCGCCCGGCTGCAGCGTGCCGATGACACGGTCGCTGCTCTGCCAGACGGCGATGCCGAAAATCGCCGTGGTGATCGCGATGACGATGGCGGCATTGCGCGGCTCAGCAACGCGGGCCAGCGAACGCAGCCAGGTCGCGCGCTTGTCACGCTTGAGCATCGCTTCCTGCGCATATTCCTTGGAGAACTTGAAGTAGGACGCGGCAATCGGCAGCATCGCGAGATTGGTCGTGATCTTGAAGAAGACGCCGAGCGAGGCGGTAATCGCCAGTTCGCGCACCATCGGGATCGGAATCATGACCAGGGTGATGAAGGAAACGAAGGCGGTGACCAGGGCCAGCACGCCCGGAATCAGCAGGCCGGAGAAGCTGGCGCGTGCCGCTTCTTCCGTCGTCTTGCCGTGCGACAGTTCGCGCACGATGAAGTTGATCTGCTGCACGCCGTGCGACACGCCGATCGCGAAGACCAAGAAAGGCACCAGCACAGCCAGCGGATCGAGACCGAAACCGAGCAGACGCAGCGCGCCGAACTGCCAGACCAGCGAGGTCAGCGAACAGACCACCGGCAACAGCGTGAAGCGGATCGAATGGCAGTACCAGTACACCGCGGCAGCAGTCAGCAGCAGCGCCACGGCACAGAACTCAAGCACCGCCGAGGCGCCGTTGGCGATGTCGCCGATCTGCTTGGCGAAGCCGATGATCTGCACCTCGAAACCGGCATCCTCGTACTTGCCGCGCAGTTCTTCGAGCAGCGCGTTGTAGGCAACGTAGTCGATCTTGTTGCCGTCCTTGTCGAGCTCGGCCAGCTCGGCGACGATCATCGCACTCGTCTGGTCACGCGAGACCAGGGTGCCGACGAAACCGCCCTGCCCGGCCGAACGCTGGATGCCGGCGATCAGTTCCGGGGTCAGCTGGTCCGGCATCACGGTGCCGGGAATCAGCGGGTCGGCGCGAAAGCCTTCCTCGGTGATTTCATTGACGAAGCTGTTCGGCGTCCACAAGGACTGCACGCCGAGGCGATCGACGCCCGGCAGGTAGATCACCGCCTGGGTCACGTCGTAGAGGCGCTGCAAACCTTCCTGCGTCCAGATCGTGCCCTGCTTCGCCTTGACCACGACGTTGAGGCGATTGGCGCCAAGCACGTCGTTGCGGTATTTCTGGAAAGTCTCGATGTATTCGTGGCCGGTCGGCATCTGCTTTTCGAAGCCGGCTTCCATGCGCAGCTGGAAGGCGAAGTAGCCCATGCCGGCAGTAAACACGGCGAGCCAGATCAGGAAAGGCGTCCGGAAGCGGAAGCAGAAATCTTCAAGACCCTTGAGCAGCCGGGTCAGATGCCGGTCGACATCATTTACGCTGAAAAAATTGATCATGGCGAGCTGTTCCCTGCGGAGTGCTTGTTATTGGTTTGGGTCAAAAAATGGGGCCGACCCGCGGCCGGCCCCGTCCTGCATCAGAGATTGCGTGAAACGGTGATACCGAAGAAGTCGCGGTCGGCGTACGGCTGGTCGAAGACGCGCTTGCCGGCCCAGAACTTGGCGTAATTGACGCCGATCTGCCAGTTGGCCGGGTTCTGCACGAAATTGACCATGAAGTTGGCCGACTTGGCCCCTTCCATGAACAGCGCCGAGGAGTTCGGCGTACGACCGCTGACGGCGTGGAAGAAGTAGATTTCCGGAATGACCTGCCAGCCCGGAATCAGGTTGCCGTCATAGACCCAGCTGAAGTCGAGGTTGTAGCCGGCCGACAGCTTGTCGCCAACCGGTTCGGCGGTACCGCCGGCAAACTCCTGCCCCCAGCCCCAGACGCCGGCGGAAACCATCTCGCCGTTATAGAACTTCTTGAGCTTGGGGTAATAAGTCGCCACACCTTCGACCATCAGCGTCGCAGTCGAAGCACCGCCGAGCGCCTTGAGGACGCCACCGTAATCACCCGGCGTCATGCTCAGCATGCCGGTCAGGTGCCACTGGTACTTCTGCTCATCCACCCAGCAGCGGCCACCGGTACCAGCACACCCGGTCGGATTCGGATTGAGCGACACGGCGTCCTTCGGGCGGTAAGACAACTCGGTACCGATCGACCAGTCACCAACCGGCGCATTGGCCGAGATACCGAACATCTTGCGGTCTTCGGCAAAAACCCATTCCGGTCCGTTGGCAAAGCTCAACTGCGGCACCTTGTCATGGTAGGCCATGGCATAAACACCCAGACTCAGCTGCGTGTCAGCCGGTTGCCAGCGTACGGCCGCGCCGTACTGACCGGAATCCTTGGCGTTGCGCTTGGGCAGGCCATAAGCCGCATCGCCCTTGCCCAAACCATTGACCTGCGACCAGTAGCTGCCGGTCGGCGGGAAATAGCTGTCATTCCATTTCCCCTGCACATAGGCCTCGACATTGACGCCGTTGCCCAGACCGGTCGCGAAACTGACGATAGGCGCGGGCAGGAAGACTTCCTTCAACTGCGTACCGGGTTGCGACAGACGCATGATGTCCATCGAGTTCGTCTGGTTGATACCGCCCGGCAGGAAAAGGCTTTCGCCCCAGCTGATCACCTGGTTACCGACGCGGACACGGGCGCGCTGCTCGCCGATCGAAAACTCCTTGCTGACCCACAGATCGAGCACCCGTGCCTTGAACTTCAGGTCGTCGCGGGCTTCATCGGAAAGCGAGGTGGTATAGCCATTCGGGCCGGTTGCCGCACTGACGTAACCGGTCGTGTTCGAGGCCGTGAAATCCTTCAGCCAGCTGACCCGGCCCATGAACTTCCAGTCGTCGGGCAACTTGACCAGCAGTTCGTGCGTACCCTTCAGATAAGTCGTGAAGGCATCCCCCTTCTTGTAATTGATATTGCCCTGGTCGCCGACGCCAGCAGCAGTCGTACAACCCGAAGGCGCACCGCTGCCGGTGGCGCCGCTGACCACCAGGTTACAGGCCGGGCTCTGGGCACGAATGCCCATGCCCATGCTGATCGTCGAGTCGAAACTGCCGGAAACGCTCTCGGTTTCGAAGGTGAAGGCCGAGGCGCTGCCGATGTAGCCGAGCAGTGCCGCGACGACGGTTTTCTTGAAAAGTCCGTGCATGGAAAATCCCCCGTTTTAAGGTGTCGACCGGATCAGCGATCGCTGATGGCGCGCAGGTTGTCCGCCGTGTAATAGCTTTCCTTCAGCTTCGGATCGTTGGCTTCGACGAACCACTTCATGTCCTTGCCGCCAGCCAGCGAGCTCTGGTCGACCAGGTAACGGTTGTCGATCAGGTTGTACTGGACGAAGGCCGGGTTATCGCAAGCGCCGGTTTCATGCACCGGGATGACGAAGCCTTCGCGCAGCTTCCAGAGCTTGCCCTGGGCGTCGTAGTCCTCGGCAACAACCAGCGACCAGCTGTCTTCATCGATGTAGAAGGTGCGTTTCGGTGCGACGTGACGCACGCCGGCCTTGACCGTGGCCTCAACCACCCAGACACGGTGCGTTTCGTAACGGCGATGCGCCGGATCGACCCCGTTGTCCTTGGCGACCTCGTTGAACTTGACCTTCGGGTCATACATGCCGAAGGCGTTGTAGCCGATGATCAGTTCCTTCTTGCCGACCAGCTTCCAGTCGAAGCGTTCGATGGTGCCGTTGAACAGGCGCGGCTCGTCCATCGTGTACTGGTTCTCGAAGCCAAGTTGCGGCGCATCGTAGGCGTAGGTCGGCATGCGGCGCACGCGACGCTGGCCCGGGAAGTAGTAGAAGACGTCGTTGGTCTTGTCGAGGAAGTTGGTCACCGCCAAGGCCTGACCGGCCAGCGCGGTCGGCGACTTGTAGGTGAAGTAGGTGAAATACTCGACCTGCGGCACCGACGACAAGGCATTGGAGCCCTTCTTGCCCCACGGGAAGAAATAGGTCTGCGTCGAGGTGGCGGCAATCCACTCGCTGGAACCGGCACGCGGCGACAGGGCGGTATAGACATTGGGCAACTCGTAACCGACGCCCATGTACTTCATCTTGGCGTTCCACATCACTTCCGTACCGGTCTTCGGCAGCGGGAAGGGAATGCCCGGCACGGTGGCTTCCTTCAGGCTCCAGCCATCGGCGCCGATCTTGGCCGTGGTGGCATTCTTTTTCGTGTTTTCCACGACGAAGTCAGGATTGCTGCAGGTGCGGCGCGACGGATAAACATCCATCTTGTAGCCCTTGTTCTGCTTGATCATCTGGACCTGGCCCGGCGACAACTGGGCAGCGTACTTGTCGACATTGCTCGCATCGATGCTGTAGAGCGGCTTGTCGGCGTGATATTTCCAGAATTCGCCGCGGCTCTTGCCGTAAGACCAGCCGGCAGTCATCGCTTCGCCCTGGAAGGCCGGGATGGAACCGTCCTTGTTGGCGCCCTTTTCGGCACCGACCGCGGTCAATTCCTTGCCCAGCTTGGCCGCTTCGGCCTCGCTCGCGGCATACGCACTGCTACTGATCGCAAACAGCGCGGTCAGGATTGCGCCTACTTTTCGCATTTCAAACATTTGAACCTCCTGGTTAGGTAGTAGGCGCGACCCCCGCCGAGCCCGGACTGCTTATTGATGACTTGAGTGTAGAAATTGCGGGTGCTTGCCCGTTATCAAAAATCGGCAACTTTTCTTGATCTGGATCAGAACGGCGCCTGGCGATTGGGTACACGTGCGGAAGCTGAAGTGGTATGCAATGGTTCGCGCTCTCCGACTGGCGATGAAAACCCCTCCCGACCTCCCCTTGTCAGGGGAGGAGCACCCCAAATCGCGCATGGACGGGCTCCCTCCCCTGACAAGGGGAGGGCTGGGGAGGGGTTTTACAGGCGTATCAAATAAAGCCACTGCCCGTCGCTACGCCAGCCGATAACTGGCGACGATTTCCTGCACCTGGCGGGCCAGCCCTTCGAGCTGCACGGCGGCATCGGAGGTGGCGGCCGCAGCGCGGTCGTTGTCCTGCGACATGTGGGCGATCTGCTCGATGCGCCCGGCGATTTCGCCGCTCGCCCGGCTTTGTTCCTGCAGCGCGGCATTGATGCCGGCGACCATGCCGGTGATCAGTGCACTGCTGCTGCCGATCCGTTCGATCGCGCTGCTCGCGTTGCCGGCCCGGGCGACGCCGGCTTCGACCTGGCGCACCGCCTGCTGCATGGCACCGGCGGTCTGCTGCGTGTTGAGATGCATGACCTCAATGGTCGCGTTGATCTTCTGCGTCGATGCGGCGGTACGCTCGGCCAGTTTCCTGACCTCGTCGGCGACCACCGCGAAGCCACGCCCCTGCTCGCCGGCGCGCGCCGCTTCGATGGCGGCATTCAGTGCGAGCAGATTGGTCTGTTCGGCGACCTCCTTGATCACCCCGACGACCAGCGCGATTTCCTGGCTCTGCCGCTCGAGCTGGTCGATCATGCCGGCCGCGCCACGCACCGTGCTGGCAATATCGCTGATGTCCTGCACCGTTTCCTGCATCGCCGCCTGGCCATCGCGGGCGACGGCGGCCGATTCCAGCGCAAGGCGGTCGGCACTGTCGACCTGGCTGCCGACCTGGCCGATGCTGGCCGCCATCTGCTGCACGTTCACCGCCATGTTGGAGGCGGCATCGGTCTGTGTCGCCGAGGCACGAGCGACCTGCCCGGCATGGGCGGCCAGATCGTCGGCGGCCTCGACGACTTCGGTGGCGCGGGCGGCAATCGCCTGCAGGTTGTCTTGCGTCTTGCCGGTCAGCGCATTGAGATCGCGCGCCAGCAGGCCCAGCTCGTCCTGACCGGTCAACGCGATGCGGGTCGTGAAATCGAGTTCGCTGGTGATCCGCGTCGTCGCCCGGTGAAAGGTGGCGAGACTGCCGTTGATCTTGCCGATCAGCGGCACGGCGGCGAGGAGCAGGACCACGATGCCGGCCAGGGTGATGACGCCCGCCGTGTTGATGCCGTGCGCGGCGGCATCGAGCGACTCCTTGCCGTACTCGGCCGAGAGCCGGTAATTCAGTTCGAGGTGACGGCTGATCGCCAAACTCGCCGCCGCGCTGCGCGCCGCACCCTGGCTGGCGAAGCGGGCCCGCGCCTGCGCCTTGTCGCGATGCGACAGGGCAAAGATCTCCTGCGCCAGCGCATAAAGCTCATCGACCGCCTGCCGGTCAGCCGCCAGATGTTGACGGTCGACATCGGACGCCGGATCGAGATAGTTCTCGTACTGCTTCAGGGCCGCTTCGATGCTCGCCCGGCCCTGCGCCGCACGCTGCTCGAGTTCGCCCATCGCTGCCGCGTCGGATTCGGCAAGGTGTTGCAGCAAGGCGATGCGGATGCCGGCCAGTTCGCGCTCGCTGTCGGTCAGGAGTTTGATGCTGGGCACGGCGAGATTGATGATGGCGCCAAGATTCTCGCCCAGGCCACTGGCGGCGCGATAACCGGCGCCGCCAACAATGAGCAGGGAGAACAATGAAAGCAGCGTGATCGCCCAGAGGCGAAGCTTGATGGTCATGCGGTCGACTTCCTGTGGGGAGGGAAATTGGCGGCCGTCGCATCCGGCGCATCAACTGCGCCCGACCGCGGCTGCTTCTTGCCGGGCTGGCTGCCCCGGCTGGCAAAAATTATCGCCAGCCGCAGGCCGCAGCCTTTATCGAAAATTGGCAACTTTTGTTGCCATAGCGAACGTCCTGCCAGTTGCCCGACTCAGCTTGCCCCGCCCCCGGTCCGGAAAGGCCAGAAGCGGAAATACGCGGCCGCCACCACCATCGCCGGGAAAGTCACCGCCAGCATCGCCGAACCCAGCCAGAGCTCGAGCCGGTAGGCCGGAGCCCCGGACGGCAGAGCCAGACCGGCAACCGCGACCAGTTGATAGATGAACAACATGACCATGGCCAGAGCAATGCCGAGCAGGCAAAGGACCACGCCGCGCCAGGGTTGCGCCAGACTGACCGCCGGCATGCCCTCGAACATGACGAGGATGATGAAGAAGCCGAAACTCAGGCTGACGCAGACGCGGACCATGAAGACCACGAGATCCATGCCGGCATGCTCGATGCAGAACAGCCAGAGCACGAGCGCCACGATGCCGACGAACAGCGCCGCCAGCAGGCCGCTTGCCGGCTGTCCGGCGAGGCGCGGACAACGCCGGGCGATCAGGCTGACCGGCCAGAAATCGAAGAGCACCAGTGCCAGCATCGGCACCACCGCTGCAATGCTCGCCACCAGCGGTTGCCAGGCCATGAAAATGCCCTGCGGATCGAGGTCGACCGTATAGAACGGCGCCCCGGCCATGAAGCCGAAATTGAACAGAACGCGGTAGAGCAAGGTGGTCAGCGCATAGTCAGCGAGCAGCAAGAGCAGACCGACCAGACCCGGATGCCCGGAAAGCGCATTGAACGGCCAGCCCTGCAGCACGATGACGAGGAAGAGCATGACCGGCACGGAAAAGATCAGGTACATGTTCACGAAAGGCACCGGCGGCGACATGGCGCCACCCACCGTGGCCCAGGCAATAGCGGCAACGATGCTGCCGACGGCAACATTGAGCACCACGAAGGCCAGCCCGCGCCAGGGTTGCGGCAAGGCCGCCTGTTTGATCGGGTAATTGCCCTGCCAGACCAGGCTGATCACGATCTGGGCCGGCACCATCGCCACCAGCACCAGCGTCGCCCAGCCGGTCAGGAATTCGGGCGCCAGTACGGCGCAGAGCAGCAAGGAAAGCGTAATGACGGCAGTAGTTGCCAGCGCGCCGGTGCGCACGGAAACGGGATTTGGATTCGACATGAAACAAGTCTCCTGGAATGGTATGGATCGCAAACTTCTCGCGCCAGCCAATTCACTAATATATTTGTAATTTGGCTAAAAAAATGGCGGCAGCGCCGGCCGACGCTGCCGCCGTGCAAAGGCGCGTTCAATCGCCCTTGCGTCCTGCCTCGATCAGACCAACCAGCTTGACGCGCAGGCCGGGAATGTCTTCCGGCACGCTGGCGCGATAGCCCTTCACGTCGGCCTCGGTATAGGGTTTGAAATCGGCCGGCACGCTGCGCCCGCCGATGTTTTTCATGACCCAGTTGAGCAGTTCGGCGGTGTCGCCGTCGCTGAGCGGCGTATGCAGCGTACCCGGCACCTGCGACAGGTAGGCGCGACCGCCCGGCACCTTGAGGAAGTTGCCGACCTCACCGCGCATGCTGGGAATGCCATTGGCCGGCGAACCGGTGCCATCGGCCTGGTGACAACCCATGCAATGCAGGCGGTAGTTCTTCTGGGCCGGATCGGCCTGGGCCGCGCCGGACGCGATCAAAGCGAACCCGGCAATCGCCAGGCAACGGGCAAGCAGAGTGGAGGCACGCATGTTGTTTTCCTTATTCCGACTCGGCCCGCCAGGCCTTGAGTTCCTTGCCAGAGGGCTTCTTTTCACGCATCTGCGCAAACTCGGCAGCCACGTAAGGCTGATGTCCGGGCTGCAGCTCGGCCGCGTTGTAGGTGGTCAGCACGTAATTGACGACCCCGGCCAGTTCCTCGTCGGAGAACTGCTGCCAGGACGGCATGATGCCGGTGTAGGTGACGCCCTTCGAAACCAGCTTGCCGGCCAGCCCCGAGATCAGCACGCCGGGCACATACTGGCGCCCGGCCGGCAGCGCGATGCGCTTGCCGAGCGTGCCGGCGAGCGGCGGCGCCAGGCCGACCGCACCGGCGCCATCCGGCTGGTGGCAGGATGCGCAGTTGGCGTCGTAGATCGCCTTGCCGTCGGCGGCAAAGGCGCCGCCAGCGGTCAACACCAGAAAAAGGGCAAAAATGCGCGGCAGCTTCATGATTGCCCCTCTTCCAGACCGACGATGACCGACACCGTGCAGTGATAGAGGCTGCTCTGGTTGGCCATGCACCAGTTGATGTCGTTATGCACGCCCAGGCGATAGCCCGGCCGTTCGCGGATGTTGGTGTTGCACTCGCAGCGGCCGCAGGTCGTCTTGCCGCAGCAGTCGTTGTAGCTGACCAGGTAGTCGCGGCCGTCGGCCGGGTTGCGGCAGGTACCGACCCAGGACACGGCGGACGGCGTCGTACCCGGCGGGCAGCTCGTCTTGGTGCCGCCACAGCAGGTGCAGAGGAAGCCGTCGACGCTGCAATAACGCCAGTAGTCACAATCGGTATCGGTCGGCTCGGCCTTCTTCTTGCGCGAATCGTCGGCGGCGAGCGCCGAGGTGGTGCGGTCGAAAGGCAGCACCGGCAGCGTGAAGGCGCTGGCGACGAGAATCTTGCCGACGCCGGTCAAAAAGCTGCGGCGGCCGGTTTTCGATGCCACCTGGCGCGTGCCGCGCTCGGCGAAACGGTCCAGCAGTTTGAGGAAATCCATGATTTACACCTTCTCCGGGGTCACGTCACCGAGCAGCTGGCGATCAATGTGTTCCTGCACCGAGGCGACGCCGCTTTCGTAGGCGGTCATCAGGCTCTCGACCTGCTCGCGGGAATTGACCAGGCCCTTGGCGCGGACGAAGCCCTTGGCGTCGAGCAGCACGCAATACGGCAGCTTGGAAATCTTGTAGGCCATGCCGAGCGGCTGCGACAGCACGTAGGGGAAGTCGGCGAGCTGGTGCTTGGCGTAGAAATCGACGTGCTCGGTACGATCGCCGTCGGAAGCCAGCACCACGTCGAGCCAGCGGCTTTCACGCGCCTGCACCGAACGGATGATCGGCAGCAGCTTCTTGCATACCGGGCAGGTCGGCGACAGGAAGAAGACCAGCTTGCTCTTTTCGGCGCTGCGCCCGATGGTCAGGCTGCGGCCCTCCCAGGTGGTGACTTCGACCGGCGGTGCCAGTTCGCCGACCTTGGGGCCGGTGTCCATCATCAGCGCGCCCATCGGTGCGACGCGTTCGTAAAGGATGCCAATCTGGCGGGAGAGTGCGAGGACGCAGACGCCCAGCGCGATGACGACGGCCCACAGGATGGCCAGGGAAAGGACGATGGGGTCCATCATGATTGCAACTCCTTCAAGAGCGGTTGATTGGCAAGCAACTGGTTGGCGCTGGCGTAGATCGCCAGCAGGGCGAGGATGGTCCCGGCGACGCTGAAGTAATCGAGAACGCCGAGCTGACGCGACTGTTCGTCGGCGGCAGCAAGGACGATCAGGCCGATCAGGCAGACATTGCGCCCGACCAGGCCCCACGAAATGCGCTGGCCGCCGGTGCCGCAACCGCACTCGATGCGATCGAGGCCGCGCAGCAGGTTGACCGCGACGCCGCCGGTGGCGGCGAGCATCACGGCCAGCGCCAGCCACATCGCGAAGGGTCGCGTCGTCTCGAAGACAAGGCCGATCCCGGCGAGCAGTTCGGCGCCGGCAAAGAGCGGTGCAAACAAGGCGGCGGCACGGCTGCCGAGCAGACGGTAGTTTTCGACGGCGTAGCGGAACAGCTCGATGTCACGCAGCTTTTCGCTGGCGCCGGCGATCAGCACCAGGCCGACTGCTGCCGCCGCGGCATGCACGACGACCGGATCGAACAGGAAGAGACCTTCGTTCATCTCAGTTCACCTCCATGAACACGGCGGTGTCACCGACGCGCGGAATGGTGCGCAGCTTGGGATAGCCCTTCTTGCCGATGGCGCGCACGTCGATCTCGCCGCGCTCGACATTGAGCGAGTAGAGGAAAGGCTCGGCGCCCTGGCTGGCGACGATGGACGAAGCCTCGTTGGACGGAATGCGCGCCGTGCGTTTCAGCGTGCCGAGGTCGAAGGCCCAGATTTCCTTGGACGGGAACTTGTGGCTGCCCTCCTCGCCCTTGTCGTGCATGTTCACGAACAGCGTGTTGCTGTTGCGATGCAGGGCCATGACCTGCATGCCGCCCGGCACCCAGGCTTCCTTGCGATCGCGCGCCGTGAGCAGCGACACCGGCGGCGTGAATTGCGGCTTGTCGCCGGCCAGGCGGACCTTGTACAGGTTGCCGTTGTAGGAGACGAAGTAACGCTCGTCGCCGACCACTTCCGGGTGGATGTAGATCGGATCCTTGTCCGGATCGAAGAAGGCTTCGCTGCGCTCGCGCGACACCGGCTGGCCGTTGTCGTCCAGCGTCACGGTAAGCAGGCGGCCATCGCCGCAGATCGCCGAGAAACGGTGCCCCTGCGCCCAGGTCTGGATGGACCAGCAACCCGGCGTCTGGATTTCGCTGACGAACTTGCGCTGCTGCAGATCGACAACGGTGACCGAAGTCGCCGGCGTCGCGTTCTGCACGTAGAGGAAACGCCCGTCAGCGCTCGGCGCGAGCAGGCTGCGGTAGGTCGCCGACTGCGCGCGGTGCGCCGGGATGTCGATTTCGGCGAGCAGCGCAAAGGTCTGCGGATCGTGGATTTCGACCACATCGGCACGTTGACCGCGATAGAGGCGCGTGTAGTAGGTGGTTGCGACGTAGATCGCCTTGCCGTCCGGCGCCACCGTGGTCAGCCCGCCGAAGCTGGTATTGACCATGCCGAGATAGCGCCCGGCCTTGCCGTCGACGATGTGCAGGCGCCCGTCGACCATGTGGTGGAAGGCAAAATCGCTGACATAGAGGCGATTGCCATCCGGCGCAGACGCCTTCTCGACGCGCATTTCCTCTTCCGGCAGGGGGGCCGGCCGGCCATCCTGGGCACCGGCGAGGGGCGCTGCCAGACAGACTGGCAACATCAGCAGCCAGAGCCGCTTCCTGAGTTTTTTCATTTTCTGACCTCGATCGACTCGTTAGGGAGTGTGAGGTCAGTATCCGGCAGCCCCCGGGAGAGGCTGTATCAAGAATTGGCAAAAAGCACGCCGTTCAGGCGTTGATTCAGGCGTTGAGACAGCGCTCCCGCGTCTGCGACGGCAGTTCGCCGAACAGGCGGCGATAATCCTGGGCCAGTTGCGACAGGTGCCAGAAGCCCCAGCGCGCCGCGACATCGCCAATCGACTCGCGGCCCGGATCGCAGGCCTTCAGCGCACGGCGGAAACCGTTCAGGCGGATCGCCTTGAGGTAATGCTGCGGCGAAATGCTGAATACTTCCTGGATGGCGTTCTGCAGCGTGCGGCGCGTTACGCCGACCTCGTCGCAGATGTCGGTAATGCTCAGCGCCGACTCGGGATTGGCATCGAGAAAGCTGCGCACCCGGCGCACGATGCGCTCGCGGTTCGGGCACAGGCCGCGTGTTTGCGTATCGCGCCCGGCACTGATCGTCTCGGTCAACAAGGCATAAAACTCTTCGGCCAACTGCTTCTGGTTGGAAGCAATCAGCAAGCGCTCCGGCGATTCCTGGCTGGTTTCGAAAGCGCGCAGCAGAAAATCGGCCAGCGCCTCGGAATGACAAGGCTCGATGGTCTTCGCGCTATGCAGCAATTCATTCTCGAGTTCGCGGAAATTGACGCTGGGATCGTCGAGATTGGCGCACAGGTCTTCCGGCGAAAAAACCGCCGCTACCAGGTCAAAACGCTCCGGCGTGCGAATCTCGAACTCGGTATTCGGCTCAAGCAGGGCAGCCGAGCGCGGCCGCATGATTTCGCCGCAGTGATAGCCATGCTCGGCCAGCCCCATGACGGTACCGATCGCGAAAATGCCGCTCGGCGTGCAACCCTTTTGCAGCAGCACACGATTGCTGGTTTCACGCATCAACGTGAAGGCCGGCAGCTTGATTTCGTGGATGGACCCCTGGAAAAGCCCGGACGACAACTGATCGTAACGCTGCCCCCAACCGGAGTAGCCAAAGGCCGACGCCTGCATGTCGACATCGAAATTCTGAGTGGCGCGGCAATGAACGGCGCCACGAGCAGCGACTGATTCCATACCCAGGTTCATTTGCATTCCTCCACGCCCATCGAATTCACCAATACAAAACTCGTTCATTAATGTACAACAAACTCACTAATATGTTCACGTAAATTCTGCACCGGCATGCAACGCGTGCTGCGTGCCTGCTCAGAAAAATCCGGATGATCCCTTCTAGCAAAAACCCGGCCCACGATTTACACGAGCCGCAAAAAACCCGAATGGAATCATCGGACTCGCCGCGAAATCCGCGAAAAACAAGGGGTTGACCGGTAGCAGGCGAATTACGGAGAAAATTCACTGGGCATTACGCTACGACGACGACGGGCGGGGAAAAGCACCAAAATGGGGGAAAGGGCACAAGGGACGCACCAAAGGCATCGAGTACAAATTGGAAACATATTGACAACTGGTTTCCATTAACGGAAACTGGTTGTCAATATGTTTCCTTGAGAGGTATTTCAGATGTACTCAGAAATTTCCGGACTCATCTCCGAGACCGTTGTCGCAATCTTTCAAGCAAATGGAAAGATGCTGGAATGGGGCGATGCTTTCACCGCACCTTTCGGCTTGACCAGCGCCCGATGGCAAATCCTTGGAGCAATCGCCTGGGCCGGCCAGAAACAGACGGCCCCCCAAATTGCCGAGCAAATGGGTGTCTCCCGGCAAGGCGCACAAAAGCAACTGAACCTGCTCGTTGACGATGGCTTGATCGAGAAGCTATCGAACCCGTCGCATCAACGCTCGCCACACTACCGCCTGACCGGGAAAGGCAGCTCGCTATTCGACAGGGTCAACCAGGCCTGGCAAGCGCATGCAACCCAAACTGGCGATGCCTTCTCCGCACAGGACCTGGAAACGACGCTACGTACCCTCAACCTGATTTCTCGGCTTCATGGCGTCCCTGCACAAGGAGAGCATGATGAAACGTAATATTCACGCCGCTGCAGGAGTACTAGCCTTCCTGTTCGTTGCGGCGTTCTGGACATCGACGGTGGTTTCCGAACTCTTTCTTGACCATGGTGCGGTTACCAGTGTGAAAGTTGCGATTACCTACGCATTTATCGCATTCATACCCTGCATGGCCATTACCGGCGCGACCGGATTTGCCATGGGCGGGAAGAGCACCTCCCCCATCCTGGTAGCCAAAAGTCGACGCATGCCCATCATCGGAGCCAATGGTCTGCTGGTCCTGATTCCCGCAGCCGTCTTTCTCAGCATCAAGGCTCAGGCCGGCGAATTCGATGCTGCGTTCTACACCGTGCAGGTTCTGGAATTGCTGGCCGGAGCAAGCAATCTTTTCCTGATGGGACTGAACATTCGTGACGGCCGGCTAATGGGCCGGCGGCATCAAAAGATGTAGCTCTCTTTTCGAGAGGCTGGCTTTGGGCTGAGTAGCAGATGTAATTTTGGGACTTATCGAACGACAGCAAAGTCGATTCGAGCCAGTCGGGCTGATGCAGTTTTGCTTTGAGTCCCCCGACAACAAAAAAGGCACCCCGCAGGATGCCTTTTTCATTGACTCAAAACCCGATCAAACCCGCTTGAACAGCGGACTGCGCACCTGTTGCGCATCGGCGGCCGAGAAGAACTTTTCGGTGTAGATGTCGCGTTCGAACAGGCGGCCCTGCATCAGGGTGGTGATGCAGGCTTCGATCATGACCGGCGGGCCGCACAGGTAGGCTTTGCGGCCGCGGAAGTCGTTGTCGAAATGCGCCTTGGCGGCGTCGTGGACGAAACCGCGGAAGCCGGTCCAGCCGCTGTCGGCCGGCTCGTCGTTCAAGGCCGGGACGTAGCTGAAGTTCGGGTATTTCGCGGCCAGGTCGAGGAACTCCTGGTGGTAGTACAGCTCGGTCTGGTTGCGCGCGCCGTAGACCAGCGTGATCGGCAGGTCGCTGCCCTCTTCCAGCAGGTCGAGGATCATCGAACGCGGGCTGGACAGGCCGGAGCCGCCGGCCATGAACAGGGACGGCACGTTGGCCGACTTGTGCACGAAGAAGCGGCCGTAGGGGCCGGAGACGGTGATCTGGTCGCCGACCTTGAGTTCGTTGTGAATCCAGGTGGTGCCGACGCCGCCGGGCACGATGCGGATGTTCAGTTCGATCTCGTCACCGGTCGACGGCGAATTGGCGAGCGAAAAGGCGCGGTGGCCCAGATCGTTCGGCAGATTGAAATTGACGTACTGGCCGGCCTGGAAATCGAGCGCTTCGTCGAGCTTGAGCCAGATGCCCTTGATGGTCGGCGTCAGGTTCTCGATACGGCTGACCACGCCGGGGAAATCCCTGACCGGGATGTCGCGCGCGTCCTCGTCGACTTCCATCTCGACTTCGATGGCAGTGTCGGCTTCGAGCGTGGCGCAGCAGGCCAGGGCCTTGCCCTCCTCGCGCTCGTAGTCCATCAGCGCGAAGCTGGATGAATTCTGGTGATCGACTTCGCCGTCGGTGATGCACACCTTGCAGGTGGCGCAGTAGCCCTGGCCGCAGGCGTGCGGCAGGTAGATGCCGGCGCGCAGCGCGGCGTCAAGGATGGTCTGGCCGTCTTCGACCTCGATGGTCCGGCCGAGCGGCTCGATACTCAGTTCGTAGCTCATGTTTTTCAGGATCCAGTTGTTAGGATCGGGGATCGAGCAAAGGCACTGTCGGGGCCACTCGATCCTCGATCCTGATAGCTAATAGCTCATCAATAGCCGGTGCCGGCAATGCCATCCAAACCCGGTGTGCGGAAGCGGATCAGGTCCTTGTGGCCGATGCCGTTTTCCTTGAGGCTCTTGTTGCGATCCGGCGTGAGGGGGATATTGCCGTTCTGCCAGACGACCGTGTTCCAGTCGATCTGCTTCCAGTCCGGGTGGTAGCTGAAACAGTCGGTCATGTACTGGTCGATGATCACCGAGAACAGCGTTTCCGGCGGCAGCGCGAGCACGAAGGGACGCGAGAACATGCGGTGACGCTCCCAGTTCACGTAGAGCAGCTGCTTGCCCTTGTAGTTCTCGACGGCATCGCGCGACTTCACTTCGTAGGGCGCGAGGGTTTTCAACATGGTCATGGCTGTCTCCTTTAGTTCTTGGTGGCCTGCTCGCGCCAGGCGGCAAAGTTCTTCTGGTCCTCGGAACCGTTGAAGTCGCCGAGCGCGCGCTTGTCGAGCTTCCAGTAGTCGAGCATGTTCTGGCCCGGCTTGAAGTCGGCGGCATTGACGTCAGTGCCTTCCGGCTCGCAGTTGCCCTGCAGCACCTGATGCGAGGAGATGAAGGTCTGGATGTACTTCTCCGGCTCGTTGTCGAAGATTTCCTTGCAGTGATCCGAACAGGTGTGGAACTTCTCGCCCTGGTAGATCGATTCGCGGAAACACATCTCCATCGGATCGCCCGGCTCGTTGAACTTCATGGTGCTGACGCAGACCTGGCAGTTCATCGGCGCCGTCTTGTTGTCAAAGCGGTTACCGGCCTTTTCCTGGGCGTCGAGATGCTCGAGCACCGGACGGTAGTACTTGTCGAAGGTGTTCGGGTATTTCTCGGACAGCCAGTCCATTTCGTCCGGCGTCGGGATCCAGGTGTGGAAAGGCGTCGCCTGCGGCTTCATGTAGAAACCGATCCACGACTGGTGGGTGACGTGTTCTTTCTCTTCGATGGTCTGGCCGAAGCACTTCGGAATGGTGATGCCGTAACGGGCGAGGTCCTTGAACAGCGCGCCGCCGTTTTCCTCGACGTACATTTCCCAGGCTTCTTTGAAGCTCATGATGCGCTTGGGCAGCATGTAATCCATCATCATGCCGACCGAAGCCAGCTTGCGCGTACCGCGCCAGGTCCATTTGTCGATCCAGCGCTGGACGATGGGCAGGTTGTCCGGGTCCTGCTCGAGCATGAACTTGATGCATTCGAGGCCGAGCGTCATGTGACGCGCTTCGTCGGACTGGGCCGAGAAGCCGACGGTCATCGCCGCCATGTCGCCGTTGTAGGCAGCACCGGAAATAAACGGCACGAACAGGATGTTGGTCAGCACGTATTCGAAGGCGAAGCCGATGGCGACCATGAATTCGAAGGGGCCGGCGGTGATCGCGTCGTCGAAGAAGGACTTGCCGTCCGACAGGTACCACATGCGGGATTGCTGGTGGGCGAACTCGTCCATCCCGTTGTAGTACTTGTTGTAGTTGGAGATCGAGTGGATCTGCGTCTGGAAGTGGCGGTATTCATCGACCGCCTGCATCTGGCAGGCAACGCGCGGACCGGCGCCGTTCATCTGCCGGCCCATCATCGAGAAGCCGCGCGCGGCCATCAGTTCGAGCGGCGGCGTCGAGCCGAGGAAGAGCTTGAGGACGTTGATGTAGCGCGCATCGGTGACCGACAGGTGGCCGTTGTTCTGGTTGAAGCCGTCGAGGATGGCGTACAGCTTGCGCTCCTTCTCGGCCTGGTACTTCCAGTAGGCGTCCATGGTCAGGCGGAAGGGATCTTCCCACTTGTCCCAGTCGTGAATCTTGATGCCCTCGTAGGTCGTCTGCGGGAAGACCTTGTCCATCGGCTGGTAGGTCGTGTCCCACGCGAGATCGCGGGTCATCAGGCTGTAGCGCTCTTTGAGGCCGAGCTTCTTGGCAACTTTCATATCCATGGTGTTCTCTCCTTGGGGGCCGGAATAATTGGAAAAATCAGGAATTCCAGCTCAGGGTGAATTCGTCGTCGGTCTCGTCGAGGTGACCGGAAATGGTGATCAGGTGCAGTTGCAGTTCCTGCAGATCGAACTCGCGGCCCATCTTTTCCTCGACAGTCTCGCGCTTGATGACCAGGCGGTTCGGCACGTCGATCTTCACCATCGACGGCTGGTCGTCGACCATGGCGCCCGGGTTGTCTTCAAGGATGGCCTCGACGATGCAGCGGGAGTCGTCGTTCTTCTGGAATGCGATAAATGCGTTGGACATGCGACTTCCTTTACAGGGTGATACCGGCCTTGGCGGCGCGGGCATTCAGGTTCTGGACCAGTTCGTCCAGGATGGCATCAGCTTCGGCACCGAAGGCAAGCACGGCAACCGGCTTGATCGCCTTCAGGGCACGTTCGCGCCAATGCTTGATCCACTCGGCCAGTTGCGCCTTGTTGCCGGCGTTGTCGGCAGCGGTGACCTTGAGGATGGAATCCAGCCACTTGGTGGTTTCGCCGAACCATTCGCGCTGGAAGCGGGTCAGCATCGAGAAGACCGGGCTGTAGGCGGCGTTGAGCTTTTCGTTGTAGCGCTCGAAGATCAGCGGATAGAGCAGGCCTTCGAGGGCGAAGTCCTGGGCGACGAGAACTTCGAACCAGTCCTTCTCGACCATCAGGTCTTCGACGTAACGGCGCATTTCCTGCCACTCAGCGCCTTCCAGCCAGGCGGTCTTGGCGGCGCTCAGCGCCTCCAGATCATTGAAGGCGAGGCCGAGGCGGCTGGTGTATTGGGCGACGCCGAGCTGGTCCATCGAGGCGTAGCAAGTGGCCTGCGAAATGGCGATGCCGTAGCCGTAGGACGAAACGTAAGCCTTGTTCAGGTTCGAAGCCCAGGCAACGTGACGCAGCGGCAGGAAGACCTTGAGGGCTTCTTCCTTGCCGGCGGCCGGATAGGCAGCGGCGAGACCGAGTTCGTCGACCAGGTCGAAGTCGCCTTCGGCGATTTCCTGCATCTTGCCGCGTGCCAGCGTCCAGGCGCCGTAGTAGTACTGGCGCGGATCCTTGAGCGCGTACCAGTCCTGCATCGTGATCTTGGTGCGGGTCTCGTCGAAGATTTCGTACTGCGGTTCCCAGGTCGGGCGGTAGTGATAGTTCTCGACCGGTTGCAGGTCCATGGTGGCTTCCATGTAGCGCGAAGCCGGCTTGTCGGCGCCCATGCGGCGGGCCAGGTGGCCAAAGGTCTGGCGCAGCGGTGTGATGCTGACCGTCCTCAAATCAATTGCCATGTTTGTCTCCTGAAAATACTGAAAATGGAACGGTCGACCGCTCCGGAAAGGCAAAAACCCTTAGCGGAAACGCTGATGCGTTGCCTGGTGCAGGTTCCAGTGGAAGTCGGCGTCGGCCGCCTCGGCGTCGAAAGCGACGGCGGGACTGGCGCTCAAAAGCTCGACCTGGTTGTTCGCGCAGAACTCGTCGAAGGCCGCCTTGGGCATGACCAGCTCGACCGCGACATCGGGATCGCCGACGGCGAACTCGAATTCGATCAAACCATTTGGCCGGGTGCGCATGACGCGCACGAACTTGCGCGTGATGTCGAAACTGCCTGTCGCCATGTCGTCTCACTCCTCATTTTTTTACTGCCCAGAGAGCAGCTATCTGATGAGACGTATTAAATCTTTTACTAAGATATTAATGAATGGACGTTTGGGGAAATGACTTGTACTTTTCGTAATCGGGAATGGATCAGCCCTGCCCGGCCAGACGGAACTGGCTGGGCGGCGTGCCGGTGCGCTTGGTGAAGAAGCGCGAGAAATAGGCCGGGTCGGCAAAACCCAGCTGGTAGCTGATCTCGCTGACCGGCACCGCCGAGAACAGCAGCAGCCGGCGCGCCTCCTGCAGCAGGCGCTCGTGCACGACTTCCTTGGACGGCCGTTCGGCCATGCGCCGGCAGATGTCGTTGAGGCGCGCCTCGGTGATCAGCAGGCGGCCGGCGTAGTCGGTCAGGGTCAGGTGATCGCGGAAATGCGCCTCGACCAGGTCGCAGAAATTGAGGAAAAGGCGCAGGTCCTCGCTGCGTTCCGGGCGCTGTGCCGCGGCCGGCTCATGCGCCAGCAGCAGGCGGCTCAAATGGATGAAGGCGCTTTCGCCAAGCGCCCGCAGCAATGCCGAATGCCCCTTCGCATCGCGGTCCGCCTCGCGTTGCAGCAGCTCGACGGTCTGCACCAGCGCCGCGAAATCCTCGCCGCTGGCTGCCGGCAGGCTGGCCAGCTCGATGAAGGCGGCTTCGCGCAGCAGGGCGTCCGGCCACTGGCCGGGCATGCCGCGATACCAGCTGCGCACGACTTCCTGACGCACGGTCAGCACATGGCCGTCGGTGTCTTCCTCAGAGTAGAAGGAATGCGGAATGGTCGGCGGCGTGAAGATCAGCAGCGGCGCCGCGCCGCCATAGACCTGGCCGTCGAGATTGAGACGGATGCTGCCCTTGACCAGGATATGCACCTGGTAGAAGCAGTAATGCCGGTGCGGCGGCGTGTTGCGTCCGAAAAACTGGGCAAGGCGGCCGAAGGTTTCGTAATGGATCTCGCACTCGGGATCGCGCTGGTCGTACACCCGGCCGATATGGATATCGGGAATTGCCTGCACGGGAGCTACGGTCATGGTCACCACCTGGGTCAAATTACGGAATGCTTGCCGGCAGCGGGCCGGGAATTGATTCAATCACTAACATATTAAGCAGTCAACTGGTATCATTCGACATATTCAAGCCATAATTACCGGGCCAGCCCCTTTTGCCAAAAGAAGCAGATTCCATGTCCAGCAAGCTTGCCTACCGCAATCTTCCCCAGCTCTTTCTGAAAGCCCGCGAGGAGCTGCTCTGCCATTTTCGCCCGATCATCAGCCATTTCGGCCTGACCGAACAACAGTGGCGCATCCTGCGCGCGCTGGCTGAAATGGAGCAGCTGGAGCCGCGCGAAATCTGCGAGCACTGCCACATCCTGAGCCCGAGCATGACCGGCGTGCTGTCGCGCATGGAAGAAATGGGCCTGGTCACGCGCAGCCGCGTGCCGGAAGACCAGCGCCGCGTCATCGTGCGCCTGACGCCGAAGAGCGAACGCCTGGTTTCCGAACTCGGCCCGCTCATCGTCGCCCAGTACAAGATCATCGAACAGGCCTTCGGCCCGGAACTGATCGCCCAGCTCTACGAAGTCATGGACAAGGTGATCGCCGCCGAACGCGACCCGATTCCGCGCATCAGCCTGCCGGAAAAGCGCGACTGGAGCACCATCGAGTCGTAAGTCAGTCGTAAGTCGCGCCACGAAAATCGGCCTTTCTCACCGGTCGACCGGTAAAAACGCCCGTTTTTGCCAGCCCTGCTCAGGCAAAGCGGAAAGCCAGTTGCGGTGACATTTCCGGCTCGGGCACGATCTCGCTGAGCAGAGCCGGCGCCTCGAGCGCCAGGATTTCCGCGAACGCGGCTGCCGGAAACTCGGGGAAATCGGCAAAATCCGCCAGCCAGAAGCTGGCCGCAAGGCGATTCAGGATCACCGGCAGCCGCCGCCCGCCGACATCGCGCGTCACCAGCGCACAACTTGTCCCGACCTGCGGATGCTCGTCGAAGACAGCGGCAAACAGCAACACCTCGCCAGCCGGATGACTGAGCCGCAGCTTCCGGCACTCACCGCGCCCCGGCGTCTGCCAGGTGAAAAAAGCCGTCGCCGGCACCAGGCAACGCTTGCTGCGCAAGATCTTGCCGTAGAACGGCATGTCGGCCAGCCCCTCGCCGCGCAGACTGAGCACCGGCACCTGCGGATCGAGCGACAGGAAACTCCCCATCAGGCCCCAGCGGGCAGTCGCCGCGGCATAAGCGTCAGCCTCGGCACGCAGCATCAGCACCGGATCGCGCGGGTTCATCTCCGCAGCCCGCGGGATCTGCTGCGGGCTGACGTGGAGCTTCGGCAAACACTTGCCCAGCCCCCTGGCCTTTACCTTGAGTTCAAACTGACTGCACATGGCTCAACCCCGGATGAATTACTGTATGAATATACAGCACCCGAGCCGGGTAAAACAAGCCGGACAGCAACAGGTCGCCTGCCCGGGCAGTGCAGTAAGCAAGCACTTCGCTCTAGGAGCGTTTCTGCTTGGGCGTGAAAAACTCGCAAACCTGCCCGGACGACGCGATCACGTCGCGCTCCGGCAGGCGCCGGCTCTTGAAACCCAGCGCCCGGCAGCCGTAACGGAAATGCTGATCGAAGGTGATGTGGAAATGCTCGCAGGCATTGCAGCGCGACCGGTGATCAGAAGGCATGGCGGATTTCAGCGGCAAGCGGCAGTTGAATTGCTACAGGGCTTCCATCGCCCGAGCCGGCAGGGCGATCTCCAGATTGAAGCGCTCGCGCAGGCTTTTGACCAGCCAGCGCTCAGCCGTTGCCATATCGGAAAATATTTCGGTCGGATAGAAACAGAGCGGCGACTCGACATACTCGCGCGCCAGATCAATGATTTCGGGCTTGCTGGCAACCACGGCAATCAGGATGTTCGGGTTGCTGGCCGAGGCCGCCTGATCGATCGCCGCCACTTCGTGGATATCGAATCCCGCAAAGGAAAGACTTTCCGCCGCAAGAAAGTCGTTGATGACATAGCGAATCGAATCGAACTCGGGATCGCGATGCATATCGACAACCGAGTGGTAGATATCACTGCCACTCACCCGGCCGGAGAATCGTTTGATGGCTCCTTTCGGATACCAGATGATTTGGTAGCTCATCGGAATGAAGCGACGGCAAAAATGGAGAATGGCCATAGCTTAGCCGATTCCTGGCGTCGCGGCAGGCAGAAACCGGAATGCACTCAGCCTCACCAAACACGGACCTTCTCAGGCACAACATGGGCATGAACAGGCAATCAAGGGAGCCCGTTCTACCGAAGCAGAAAACAAAAAACCCGCCGAGCCTTGCGCTGAGCGGGTTTCTGTTTTCTCGAAAGTGGTGGGCGGTACTGGGATCGAACCAGTGACCCCTGCCGTGTGAAGGCAGTGCTCTACCGCTGAGCTAACCGCCCACTTGAGAGGCGCGCATTTAACCATAAGTCACGGGACGGGTCAAACGCGGTCGGATAGAATACCGCCTTTGTTCCCGCATAGATTCCGTATCCCATGAAGCCTGTCCGCACCCGTTTCGCCCCCAGCCCCACCGGTTACCTGCATATCGGCGGCGCCCGTACCGCCCTCTTCTCCTGGGCCTTTGCCCGTCGCCACGGCGGCACTTTCGTGCTGCGCATCGAGGATACCGACGTCGCCCGTTCGACCCCGGAAGCCGTGCAGGCGATCATCGACGGCATGCAGTGGCTGGGTCTGGAACACGACGAAGGTCCGTTCTATCAGATGCAGCGCATGGACCGCTACAAGGAAGTGATCCAGGAAATGCTGGCCAATGGCTCGGCTTATTACTGCTACACGACGCGCGAGGAACTCGACGCGCTGCGTGCCGAGCAGGAAGCGAAGAAGGAAAAGCCGCGCTACGACGGGCGCTGGCGTCCGGAAGCCGGCAAGACCCTGCCGACGCCGCCGGCCGACGTGCCGCCGGTGATCCGCTTCAAGAATCCGAAGGACGGCGTCGTTGCCTGGGACGACCAGGTCAAGGGCCGCATCGAGATCGCCAACGCGGAACTCGACGATCTGATCATCGCCCGCGCCGACGGCACGCCGACCTATAACTTCTGCGTCTGCGTCGACGACTGGGACATGGGCATCACCCACGTCATCCGCGGCGACGACCACGTCAACAACACGCCGCGCCAGATCAACATCCTCGCTGCGCTGGGCGCCGAAGTGCCGCAATACGCCCACCTCTCGATGATCCTCGGCGATGACGGCGCCAAGCTGTCGAAGCGCCACGGCGCCGTATCCGTCATGCAGTACGACGAAGACGGCTTCCTGACCGAAGCCGTGATCAATTACCTGGCCCGCCTCGGCTGGTCGCACGGCGACGATGAAGTCTTCTCGCGCGAACAGTTCGTCGAATGGTTCGACCTCGACCACATCACTGCCTCGGCCGCCCAGTTCAATACCGAAAAGCTGCTCTGGCTGAACCAGCACTACATGAAGCTGTTGCCGGCCGCCGAACTGGCCGCCAAGGTCCAGAGCCGCCTTGCCGCACGCGGTGTCGATACGAGCACCGGCCCCGATCTGGAAAAAGCCGTGGTTTTGTATGTCGACCGCTGCAATACGCTGAACGTGCTGACCGATGCCGTCGAAGTGTTCTACAAGCCGGTCACGCCCAGCCCGGAACTGCTCGCCCAGCATCTGACCGACGAAATCAAGCCGGCCCTGGCCGATTTCGCGACCGGGATCGCCGGCGTGGCCTGGGAAATTCCGGCCATCTCGGCACTGATCAAGGAAACCATCGCCAAGCACGGCCTCAAGATGCCCAAGCTGGCGATGCCCTTGCGCGCCCTGCTGGTCGGTCAGACGCAGACGCCTTCGGTCGATGCCGTGATCGAACTGGTCGGCCGCGAACGCGCCCTGGCGAACCTGCAAAAATATCTCTGAAAAATCGCGAAAGGCCCTTTACAAGGGGAAAGTCGATCCCTATAATGCGGCCTTCTTTCGCGGCGGGGGTATAGCTCAGCTGGGAGAGCGCTTGCATGGCATGCAAGAGGTCCGCGGTTCGATCCCGCGTACCTCCACCAAAAGCGCGAAAGAAGATAGTCCGGGTCCCCATCGTCTAGAGGCCTAGGACACCGCCCTTTCACGGCGGTAACTGGGGTTCGAATCCCCATGGGGACGCCAAGAATTTGGCAGTAAAGAGTTAAGCAGTACTGGAGTGGTAGTTCAGTTGGTTAGAATACCGGCCTGTCACGCCGGGGGTCGCGGGTTCGAGTCCCGTCCACTCCGCCAACTTTCAGAAATCGGATTCGTCCGGTTTGTTTTACGGGTTGATGCCTTCGGGTTGCAGTCCGGGTCGCAAGACCGAATGGTTCGGCTATCTCTCCGAATGGGGGTATAGCTCAGCTGGGAGAGCGCTTGCATGGCATGCAAGAGGTCCGCGGTTCGATCCCGCGTACCTCCACCAGATACCGAACCGACAGCAGTAGATGTACCGTCCGGGTCCCCATCGTCTAGAGGCCTAGGACACCGCCCTTTCACGGCGGTAACTGGGGTTCGAATCCCCATGGGGACGCCAAGAATTTGGCAGTAAAGATTTAGCAGTACTGGAGTGGTAGTTCAGTTGGTTAGAATACCGGCCTGTCACGCCGGGGGTCGCGGGTTCGAGTCCCGTCCACTCCGCCAACATCATGAGAAAAGCCGTTGAAACCCTGTTTCAACGGCTTTTTTCTTTGGGCCGACGGGAAAGCCCCAGCGGCCCTCTCCCGCCTTACTTCTCGACGAAAGCGCGCTCGATCACGTAATCGCCGGCGACGCCGATGTGCGGCGAGATCTTGAAGCCACGCGCATCGAGCATCGCGGCCGTATCGTTCAGCATGGCCGGGCTGCCGCAAATCATGGCGCGGTCAAATTCCGGGTCGAGCGGCGCTTGACCGATATCGGCGAACAGTTTGCCGCTTTCGATCAGATCCGTGAGCCGACCTTCGTTGCGGAAGGATTCGCGCGTCACGGTCGGGTAATAGATCAGCTTGTCGCTTGCCCAGTCGCCGAAGAACTCATGCTTGACCAGCTCCTCGGTGATGTAGTCGTGATAAGCCAGTTCGTTGGTCCAGCGCACGCCGTGGATGAGGATGATCTTGTCGAAATTCTCGTAGGTTTCCGGATCGTGGATCAGGCTCATGAACGGCGCCAGGCCAGTGCCGGTCGCGAACATGAACAGGCGCTTGCCCGGCTTGAGGTCGCGCAGCACCAGCGTACCGGTCGGCTTGCGACTGACGATCAGCGGATCACCCGGCTGCAGATGCTGCAGGCGCGAGGTCAGCGGGCCGTTCGCCACCTTGATGCTGAAGAACTCGAGATGCTCTTCGTGGTTGGCACTGGCGATGCTGTAGGCGCGGGTCAGCGGCCGGCCATTGACCTCGAGGCCGATCATCACGAACTGGCCGTTGATGAAGCGCAAGCCCGGATCGCGCGTGGTGCGGAAGGAAAACAGCGTGTCGTTCCAGTGATGGACGGAAAGTATCGTTTCGGTAGCGAGCGAGCTCATGGCAGAGAGTCCTGGTACAAGATTGATGCAAGTCATCATAGGCTTCCCCGCTTAGTTGCTTAAGCGGATAATTTCGATATCACTTATCGACTGAACAACTATGCGCATCACCCTGCGCCAGCTCGAAATATTCACCGCCATTGCCGCCAGCGAAAATGTCTCGCGCGCCGCCAGTCAGCTCGCCATGTCGCAATCAGCGGCAAGCAGCGCCCTGGTCGAGCTGGAGCGCCAATTCGACTGCCCGCTTTTCGACCGGATCGGCAAGTCGCTGCGCCTCAATGCCACCGGCCGCGGCCTGTTGCCGCAGGCGCGCGAAATCCTGGCGCGCGGCGCCGACATCGAGAGCTACCTGGCCGGCGGCACGCTCGGCCCGCTCGCCGTCGGCGCCACCCTGACCATAGGCAACTATCTGGCGACGCTGATCGTCGCCGAACACCTGCAGCGCCACCCGGCCTCGAAAGTCCAGCTGCGCGTTGCCAACACCAGCGCCATCATCGAACAGCTGCTACATTTCGAGCTCGACATCGGCCTGATCGAAGGCGAAGCCAGCCACCCCGATCTGCTGCTCGAAGCCTGGCTGGAGGACAGCCTGGTCGTCTTCTGCGCACCGCAACATGCTCTGGCCAGCCACGGCATTGCGACGCCAGCCGAGCTTGCCGCGCAGCAATGGGTGGTGCGCGAGCACGGCTCCGGCACGCGCGCCCTGTTCGACCGGGTGATCGGCAAGGCCCTGCCCGAGCTGCACATCCAGCTCGAACTGGAACATACCGAAGCAATCAAGCGCGCCGTCGAATCGGGGCTCGGCATCGGCTGCCTGTCACGCCTGTCGCTGCGCGAAGCCTTCCGGCGCGGCAGCCTGGTCGAGATCAAGACACCCTTCGACCTGCGTCGGCATTTCTATTTCGCCCGCCATCGCCAACGCCACCTCAGCCCGGCGACGCAAAGCTTCATCGCACTGTGCCGCGAAACCAGCGGCACGGCGCACGACACCGATACGCTGGCGCTGCCGTTTATCGGCTGAGCCAGCGGTCAACCGGTTGCGGAGGCCGTTTTTCCCGAAAACATCCGGCGCGTCGCCAGCACCAGCAAGGCGAGCAGACAGAAGACGGCACCGGCCAGAAAAGTCACTGAAGCACCAGCGACATCCCAGAGCAGGCCCGCCAGCACGCTGGCCAGCAGCATGGCCAGACCGCTCAGCAGGTTGAAAAAGCCGAAGGCCGTGCCGCGCATGTCGGCCGGTGCTGTCGCCGCCACCATCGCGGCGAGCAGACCCTGCGTCATGCCCATGTGCACGCCCCAGAGCGCCACACCACACAGGACCACCAGCCAGTCGCTGCTCGCCGCCAGCACCAAGTCGGCACCGACCAGCACGAGCAGACCATAGACCAGCAGGCGGACGTGGCTCATGCGATCCGACAGTTTGCCGAAGGGATAGGCGGAAGCGGCGTAGATCACGTTCATCGCCACCATGACCAGCGGCACCAGCGCGAGCGGAATGCCGCCCTGCTCGGCGCGCAGCACCAGAAAGGCCTCGCTGAAACGGGCCAGCGTGAACACCGCGCCAACCGCCACCACCCACCAGTAGGCCGGACCGAGGCGGCGCAGATTCTCGCGGCGGATTGGATTGCTGCGCTTTTCCCCGGCCGCAGGCACCGGCTCGTGAATGCCGAAGAAGAGCAAGGCGACGGCAAGCAGGCCGGGAATCACCGCCACCCAGAACACCGCGCGGAAATCGTTGGCCCACAACAGCATCAGGGCCACCGCAAGCAGCGGCCCGAGAAAGGCGCCGACCGTATCGAGCGACTGGCGCAGACCGAAGGCCGCACCACGCAGATGTTCCGGTGCGATGTCGGCGACCAGCGCATCGCGCGGTGCGCCGCGCACGCCCTTGCCGATGCGATCGAGCAGGCGCGCGCCGAGTACGACACCGGCCGTCGGCGCCAGCGCGAACAAGGGCTTGGTCAGCGCCCCCAGCGCGTAGCCGAACAGCGCCAGGCCCTTGCGCCGGCCGAGATAGTCGCTGAGCGCACCGGAGAACACCTTGACGATCAGCGCCGTCGCTTCGGCCAGGCCTTCGATCAGGCCGACCATCAGCGCACTCGCGCCGAGCGTGCTGACCATGAACAGCGGCAGCAGGCTGTGGATCATCTCGGATGAGACGTCCATCAGCAGACTGACGCCGCCGAGCACCCAGATACCGGCCGGCAGACGCCCCGCGTTCGAGACGGATGAATTCATCAAGACTCCAGATAAAAGGCCGGGCAAAAACGCCCGCCAGCAGCGGTCGACCGGTAAAAACCGGCCATTTTGCAGCCCGCCCGAATCCCCAAAAACGGCCGAACGGGAAGCGGCCCCGGACGAGCTCGGGTATAATCGTCGTTTCAGTCGACCCCGTTCGCGCCCGGAGCCTCATTCTATGCAACATCGCAACGTTCTGTCGCTTGTTCGCCGCATGTTAGGCACAAGTCTGTGTGCCGCCGCGCTTGCCGCCATGGCACCGGTGCACGCGGAAACGGCGGCAGAAAAGCCGGACGATGCGGGCGGCAGTTTCCGGCTGATTTCCCTGCTCATGCCCTCGCTGCTGTCCGACGCACCCGCCGGCCCTTCGCTGCGCATCGAGGACAACGCGCTGACCACCTACGAGCTGCCCAGCGCGCCGCAACTGCCCGGCACCATCGATCTGACCGCCAACCCGGACAACCTCTGGGACCGCATCCGCAACGGTTTCTCGATGATCGATCTGAACGACGATCTGACCCTCTATTACCAGCAGTGGTACCAGAACCGCCCGGACGCATTGCGCCGCATGGTCGAGCGCAGCCGGCCCTACATGCACTACATCGTGCAGGAACTCGAGGCGCGCGGCATGCCGACCGAACTGGCCCTGCTGCCCATGGTCGAGAGTTCGTTCAACCCGATGGCCTATTCGCGCTCGAACGCCTCCGGCCTGTGGCAGTTCATCCCGGCCACCGGAAAGCGCTTCAACCTGGAACAGAACTGGTGGCAGGATCAGCGCCGCGACATCGTCGCCTCGACCGGCGCCGCGCTCGACTACCTGCAGACCATCTACGAAATGCACGGCGACTGGCACCTCGCGCTCGCCTCGTACAACTGGGGCGAAGGTGCCGTCAAACGGGCGATCGAGAAGAACAGCGCGCGCGGCCTGCCGACCGACTACGCCAACCTCAACATGCCGAACGAAACGCGGCATTACGTCCCCAAGCTGCAGGCACTCAAGAACATTTTCGGCAACCCGGTATTGATGGTGCAGCTGCGCCTGCCGGAAATCCTCAATCGCCCCTACTTCGCCACCATCGACACCGGCCGCACCATGGACGTCAAGACGGCGGCCCGCCTCGCCAACATGCCGCTCGAGGAATTCATCGCCCTCAACCCGTCGCACAACCGCCCGGTGATCAAGGCCGACACGCCGCTGGTGATCCCGACCGACAAGCTGGAAACCTTCCGCAGCAATCTCGAACGCCACGCCGCACCGCTTACCGAATGGCAGGCCTACACGCTCAAGCACGGCGAAAAGCTGAACCAGGTCGCACCGCGTTTCGGCATCGCCGTGCCCGAACTGCTGCGCATCAACGGCCTGCCCAGCCGCGCCCGCCTCGGTGCCGGCACGACACTGCTCGTCCCGGCCGGACGCGGTGCCGACGACATCGGCCGGCTCGCCGCAACACCATCGCTGCCGCAGATTTTCGAGCCGGAACCGGAGAACCGTTCAAGCAGCAAGGGCGGAAAATCGGCCAAGGGCGGCAAGAACAAGGCTGAGGGCAAGCAGGCAAGCAAGGGTGGCAAGTCCGACAGCCGCCAGGCTGCCGGCAAACGCGACAGCAAGCAGGCCAGCAGCAAGTCCGCAGGCAAGACAGCCAAGGCCGGCGGTGACAGCAAATCCGCCAGCAAGAGCGCCAAGAGCGGTAGCGACAGCAAGGCGGCCAGCAAGGGCAGCAGCAAGGCCCCCAAGGTCGCCAAATCGGGCAACGGCAAGCGCGGCTGATTGACGCCGGACGCTTCAGTCCGGCGCTCGCGCTTGACCACCTGAACGCAGCCCCGGATTCCTCCGGGCAAAGAATCCCGGTTTACCCCGGAAAATGACAGTTGACCGTATGGCTCGCTGACAGCGCGCTGCTTTCCGGATAACGCTCGCAACAGATGTCGGCGGCGCGCGGACAGCGCGGATGGAAATGGCAACCGGCCGGCGGATTGGCCGGCGACGGCGTTTCACCGGGCAGGCGGATGATTTCCGGACGGGCCTCGAGGCGCGGCACCGGCACCGCCGACAGCAAGGCCTGCGTGTAGGGATGGCGCGGCGCGCGCAGCACCTCTTCAGCCCGCCCGCGCTCGACGATGCGCCCGAGATACATCACCGCGACGTCGTGCGCCAAGTATTCGACCACGGCAAAATTGTGCGTAATGAACAGGTAGGCCACACCCAGCTCTTCCTGCAACTGCTTGAGCAGGTTGAGGATCTGCGCCTGCACCGAGACGTCGAGCGCCGAGGTCGGCTCGTCGCAGACCAGCAGTTCCGGCTGCACGGCCAGGGCGCGGGCAATCGCGATGCGCTGGCGCTGGCCGCCGGAAAATTCGTGCGGATAACGCCCGGCCGCTTCGGCCGGCAAACCGACCTGAGCGAGCAAGGCGGCGACCGCTGCCTCGCGCGCCGCCGCATCCGCCGCCAGACCGAGCGCCGCCATGCCTTCGGCGATGATTTCGCCGACCCGCAGACGCGGATTCAGCGAGGCGAACGGATCCTGGAAGACCATCTGCAGATGCCGGCGGACCGCGCGCAGACGCTGGCCGGCCAGGCCGACCAGTTCCGCGCCGCCGACGCGGACACTGCCGGCGGTCGGCTTGATCAATTGCAGCAGCGCCTTGCCGACCGTCGTCTTGCCGCAGCCCGACTCACCGACCAGCGCCAGCGTACGGCCCGGCGCAATGGCCAATGAAACGCCGTCGACCGCCCGGACGTGACCGACCGTACGCTGCAGGAAGCCGCGCCGGATCGGGAAATGCACCTGCAGACGGTCGACCTGCAAAAATGCCGCATTTTGCGCGTCGACCGCTGGCCGGCTGACGACCGCTTGCGTCGCCGCCCGTTCGCCCGACCAGTGACAGCGCACGGCATGCCCGGGCGTCGCTTCGCGCCAGGGCGGCGAGACTTCGCGACAGACCGGCATCGCCTCGGCGCAGCGCGCCGCAAAGCGGCAGCCGGCTGGCATCGCGGCCAGTGCCGGGACCTGGCCGGGAATCGTGGTCAGTTGCGTACCGCGCCGCGCCACTTCGGGCAAGGCGGCAAACAGCGCCTGCGTGTAAGGGTGCTGCGGCCGGCTAAAGAAGTCTTCGCGCGTCGCCACCTCGACCAGCTCGCCGGCGTACATCACGCCGATGCGCTGCGCCATGCGCGCGACAACGCCGAGGTCATGCGTGATCAGCAGCATGCCCATGCCACGCTCGACCTGGATTTTCGCCAGCAGATCGAGAATCTGCGCCTGCACGGTGACGTCGAGCGCCGTGGTCGGCTCGTCGGCGATCAGCAGTTCCGGCTCGCCGGCCAGCGCGATGGCGATCATGACGCGCTGCTTCATGCCACCCGAGAGCTGGAAGGGATATTCGCCGAGACGCCGCTCGGGATCGGCAATGCCGACCTGGCGCAGCAGTTCGAGCATGCGCTCGGTCGCCGCCGCACCGCGCAGGTCAAGGTGGCGTTCGAGCACTTCGCCGATCTGGCGACCGACGGTGAGCACCGGATTCAGGCTGGTCGCCGGTTCCTGGAAGATCATCGCCATCTTGCGCCCGCGCAAGCGACGCATCTCGGCCTCGGGCAGCGCAAGCAGCTCCTCGCCAGCCAGCCGGACCGTGCCGCCGAGCAGGCGTCCGGCCGCCGGCAGCAGGCGCATGATGCCCTGCGCGGTGGCCGACTTGCCACAGCCCGATTCGCCGAGCAGCGCAAAAGTCTCGCCACGGGAAATGGCAAAGGAAATGCCGTCGACCGCTGGCAGCGTGGTCTTGCCGGCGGTGAAGCCGAGGCGGAGATTTTCTACCTGCAACAGGCTCATGCCGCCCTCGGATCGAATGCGTCGCGCACGGCGTCGGCGAACAGGTTGGCGGCAAGCACAAGCATGAACATCGCCGAGAAGGCGGCGGCCAGCGACCACCAGACGACCGGTTCACGGCCGAGTTCGAGGCGCGCGTTGTTGATCATCGTGCCGAAGCTGGTCATGCTCGGATCGACGCCGATGCCGACGTAGGACAGCACGGCCTCGGCCAGCACCAGGCCGGAGAAATCCATGACCAGCGAGATGATCACGATATGCATGAGGTTGGGCAGGATGTGGCGGACGATGATGCGCCAGTTCGACACGCCGAAGGCCTGCGCCGCCTGGATGTATTCCAGCTCGCGCAGCTTCAGCGTCTCGCCGCGCAGCAGCCGGCACAGGCCGGTCCAGCTGGTGATGCCGAGAATGAAGCAAAGCGCCAGCAGGCGCAGGTCGGCGCGCTCGGCGGCGGTCGAGAACCATTGCGGATGGGTGTCGATGACCACCTGCATCATCAGCACAGCAGCAGCGATCAGCAGCACGCCGGGAATCGAGTTGAGCACGGTATAGACGTACTGGATCAGGTCGTCGATCCAGCCGCGGAAATAACCGGCAACAATGCCGAGCAGCACCGCCATCGGCAGCATGACCAGCGTCGTGACCAGGCCGATGATCAGGCCGGTGCGCACGCTCTTGAGGATTTGATAGAGCACATCCTGGCCGACCTTGTCGGTGCCGAAGACGTGGTACTGGCCGGCCAGCCAGAACAGCGGCAGGGCCGCGAGCAGGATCAGGCCGAGCGTCGCCAGCACCGCATTCCAGGCCAGCGCCGTTTCGCCACGCCAGATTTTGCGCCAGCCGGAGGCGTCGACCGCTGCGCCGTCGCCAACCCTGGCCGCGACGCCACCGGCCAGCACCAGCCAGAGCAGCAGCGCCAGCACGCCGGCGCGCAGGGCGGTGAAACCGGCATCGGCCGCCACGTCGTTTTCGTTCGCACCGAGGTGGGCTCCGCCGAATTTCAGGCGCGGATAATCGCGCACGCTGCCCAGCCCCGGCACATCAATGCTTTCCTTGGCGTACAGGCGGGTTGCAAACGGCGCCGAGTAGGTCTTTTCATTGCGCGTGCGCAGCGGCGTCGCCAGCGCATCGAGCAGCGAGCGCACCTCGATGCCGTAGCGCACCGGCTCACCGGGCTTGCCATCGAGTTCAACGCGGTAATGCAGGGAGTCGAGCAGACCGATGCCGATGAAGACGAGCAGCACCGTCGCCGCCGCCATGCCGACCCGGTTGGCGCCAACCCGCCGCCAGGCGGCGAGCAGGGGCGGACTGCGCGCGATCAGCACGCCAAACCCGATCCCGGCTGCCAGCAGCAGCCAGACCAGCACATCCGACCAGAGCACGACGACCTGGAAGCCCATCATTCGAAACGTATCCGCGGGTCGACCAGGGTGTAGGAAATGTCGGTCAGGATCAGGCCGACGATGTAGAGCAGCGAACCGATGAAAACCATCGAGCGCACCACGGCAAAGTCCTGCGCGTTGATCGCGTCGATCGTGTAGCTGCCCAGACCGGGAATGCCGAAGAAGGATTCGGTGAGCAGCGAGCCCATGAAGAGCAGCGGAATGACCACGACGACACCGGTCAGGATGGGGATCAGCGCGTTGCGCAGGATGTGGCGGAAGAAGACCAGCGTTTCCGGCAGGCCCTTGGCGCGGGCGGTACGCACGTAATCCTTGCCGACTTCCTCAAGAAAGATGGTGCGATACCAGCGCGTGGACGAGCCGATGCCGGAGACGACGCCGATCAGCACCGGCAGCACGAGGAAACGCCAGGCATCCAGCCCGTCGCCGAAACCCGAGATCGGTACCAGGCGCCAGACCTTGCTGATCAGGTACTGGCCGCCAATGATGTAGAACAGTCCGGACACCGACATTGCCGCGACGCAGAGCACGACGCCCCAGAAATCGAAGGCCGTGGCGCGAAAGAAGGCCAGCGTCAGCGCAAAGCTGACCGTGACGAACAGGCCGAGAATGAAGGTGGGCAGCGCAATGGCCAGCGACGGCAGCATGCGGTTGCCGATCTCGCGCGCAATGTCGCGACCATCCTCGGCGCGCCCGAAGTCGCCGACGAACATGCGCGCCGATTTCTCGAAAAAGATGGTTTCCGTAACGGTCGACCGCCCGGAAACGGCCGAATTGAACAGCAGCGGCTTGTCGTAGCCGCGCTCCGCCTTCCATTTCTGGATCGCCTCGGGGGTGACCCGCTTGACGCCCAACTGCATGCGCGCCATGTCATCCGGCGTATTGACGACGAAGAACAGCGCAAAGGTAATGAGATTGACGCCGACCAGAATCGGGATGGCGTACAGCAGGCGGCGGAAGATGTAGGCAAGCACAGGCGGATTATGCCAAGACCCGGCGCGGGATGGACAGCACTGCGGAAAAAACGGCAAAACACCCGGCAAATCCGGCAACAAACGAGATGGGCGATTTGTAAATGGCCTTACAAATTCCCGCTACCCGCGATCCGCAAGCTGTGAGATATTCCGCCTCGCCGAAGGCCGAGGGGATTCCCAAGCCTGCAGGCAAGCCTGAAAAAAAAGAAACCCTGTTGTTCGCAAGTCATTGATAGACAAGGAAAAACAGGGCTTGTTTGGTGCTGGCGGAGAGGGTGGGATTCGAACCCACGGTACCTTGCAGTACGCCTGATTTCGAGTCAGGTACATTCGACCACTCTGCCACCTCTCCGCAGCGGCCGGCATAATAGCACAAAGAATTGATGCACTGGATTAAAACTCTTGCTGTCGCAACACTGATTTTTTGCCTGAGCGCCTGTGAGTGGCTCGGCGGCCCCTTGCCGTTTCCGACGCCGGCCCAGCATGACCTGGTCGTCCTGACCCGTCCCGGCCCGCTGACTTATTCAAATGACGACAACGGCAACACCCTCGGCCTCGAGCACGACCTGATCGAGGCCTTTGCGCAGGACCTCGGTGTCGGTGTCGAATATGTCGTCGCCGGACCGGATGAATTCAATGCAAAACTGGGCCGTGGCCGCTATCACCTGGCGACTGCCTGGCTGTCACCGGATGACAATCCGCAACTCCAGGCCACCCCGCCGATCTGGCTGAGCGCTGACGTGCTGGCACAAAACGATGCCTCGCTGCCGTTGACCGACAAGGCACAACTCGCCGGCAAGACCGTGCACGCCATGTCCGGCTCGCGCCAGGCGGCGACGCTGCATCGCCTGGCCGGAGAAATCACCGACCTCAAGGTGGTTGAAGTCGGCGAGGGCGACATCCTCGATCTGCTCGAAGCCCTCGGCAACGGCAAGGTGGACTACGTGGTGATGGATGCCAACCTGGAAGACCTCGCCAACCAGTTCGTGCCAACCCTGAATACCACGCTCGAACTGAGCGAGGAAAAGCCCATCGTCTGGCTGCTCGGCAGCCGCCCCAATGCCGAACTGGCGGCCCGCGCCAAGGCCTTCATTGAGCGCATCCAGCTCGACGGCACGCTGGCCCGCCTCGAAGACCGTTATTTCGGCCATGTCCGCCGCCTCGAACAGGCCGACATCGTCAAGTTCATGGGCGAGATCGAAGCCACCCTGCCCCGCCTGCGCAAGCATTTCCAGGCAGCCGAAGCAGTCACCGGCATCGACTGGCGGCTGATCGCTTCAATCGCCTACCACGAGTCGCACTGGGACCCGAACGCCACCAGCTATACCAATGTGCGCGGCATCATGATGCTGACCGAGGAAACGGCTGACCGCATGGGCGTCAGCAACCGGCTTGACCCGCAGGAAAGCATCCTGGCCGGGGCACGTTACCTGAACATCCTGCGGGAACAGGTTGGCGAAAACATCCAGGAACCCGACCGCACCTGGCTGGCGCTGGCCGCCTACAACATCGGGCCCGGCCACTTCAATGCGGCGCGCCGCCTGGCCAAGCTGCTCGGCAGCGAAGACAACAACTGGTTCGAGATGAAGCGCATCCTGCCGCTCCTTGCCCAGTCCAAGTACTACCAGCGCATCAAGTCGAGCCGCGCGCGCGGCGGCGAAGCAGTCATCCTGGTCGAGAATATCCGCAGCTATTACGACATCCTGCAGCGCAACGAGCGCCCCTACCTGTCGCTGGCCGACAAGATCGAAAGCATGGCCGGCAAGCTGGGCAACGGCCCCGGCCTGAAACTGAAGCACCCATGAAAAATCCCCGCCGCAGCGGGGATTTTTTCGTCAGGCAAACCGGGCAGCTCAGGCGAGCGCTTCGATCTTCTCCAGCCCGCCCATGTAAGGCCGCAGCACTGCCGGCACCGTGACGCTACCATCGGCATTCTGGTTATTCTCGAGAATCGCCACCAGCGTACGACCAACTGCCAGACCGGAGCCGTTGAGGGTGTGGCAGAGCTCGGTCTTGTTCTTGTCGTTGCGGAAACGGGCCTGCATGCGGCGGGCCTGGAAGGCGCCGAAGTTGGAGCAGGACGAGATTTCGCGGTAGGTATTCTGGGCCGGCAGCCAGACTTCGAGGTCGTAGGTCTTGGCGGCGGAGAAACCCATGTCGCCCGTACACAGCGCCATGCGGCGATAGGGCAGTTCGAGTTTTTCGAGGATCACCTCGGCGTGGCGGGTCAACGCTTCGTGCGCTTCGGCCGATTGCTCCGGATGCACGACCTGGACCAACTCGACCTTGTCGAACTGGTGCTGGCGGATCATGCCGCGCACGTCACGGCCGCCCGAACCGGCTTCGGAACGGAAGCACGGCGTGTGGCAGACGAACTTGAGGGGCAGGCTTTCGGCCGCGAGGATTTCGTCGCGCACGATGTTGGTCACCGGCACTTCGGCGGTCGGGATCAGGTAGAGCGGATCCTGGTCGCCACGCAGCACCTTGAACAGATCTTCCTCGAATTTCGGCAGTTGACCGGTACCGTTCAGGCTGGCGGCATTGACCAGGTAAGGCGCGTACAACTCGGTATAGCCATGCTCTTCGCCATGCGTGTCGAGCATGAACTGGGCAAGCGCACGATGCAGGCGGGCCAGGCCGCCCTTCAACAGCGAGAAGCGGGCGCCGGCGATCTTGGCAGCGGTGGTGAAATCGAGCTGGCCGAGTTGTTCACCGATATCGGTGTGATCCTTGACCGGAAAGTCGAAAACGCGCGGCGTGCCCCAGCGCTTGATCTCGACATTGCCGGTCTCGTCGGAACCGACCGGCACCGACTCGTCGGGAATATTGGGCAGCGTTGCCAGAATGGCATTGAAACGCTCGAGCAACTCGCCAAGACGCGCCTCGGAAGCCTTCAGTTCATCGCCAATCGCGCCAACCTGCGCCATCACGCCGGAAGCATCGCCGCCCTGGCCCTTGATCATGCCGATCTGCTTGGAGAGGCTGTTGCGCATGGCCTGCAGGTCCTGGGTGCGGGTCTGCAGCGTCTTGCGTTCGGCTTCGAGCGTCTTGAATTCGGTAAAGTCGATCGGCTTGCCACGCTTGGCGAGGCCTTCGGCCACGGCGTCGAGATTGGAGCGGAGTTGTTGGATGTCGAGCATGATTTGACCTGTAACGGGCGGAGCCGCAGCTCCGGAAAGCGGCCATTATACGCGAGGCACCAAACCGCCTGCGCTGCGGACAAATGCCCCGGCGCCGATTATCATTAGGACATAGTTATTTCCACCAGATTGCTCCATGTCCCGCTTTGCCTACGTACTCCTGGTCAGCCTGCTGTTCCCGACCTTCTCTAGTGCCACCCCGGTCAAGGAACCCGCCAGGACGGCCAAGGCGCCGGCAAGCAAGGCCAAGGTGCCGCACACGCGCAGTGCAGGCAAAGCCAGGGCAGCGAAAAAGCCCGCCCCCGGCCATGCGACGACGGCCGCACCGGCCCGGCCCGCCGCTGCTGCACCTGGCGCCGTCAAACCCGCCGAAGCCGGCCCGACCACCACCTCAGCAAGTGAAAACTGGTGCGCCGCCATCGGCAAACGTCTGGGCAGCGTGCCACCGCCGCTCTGCAACAAGCTGGGCCTGGAGCCCGCTGCCGTTGTTTCCGGAAATGGCCACGCACTGATGTCGCGCGACATCGCTCCGCCCACCCGCAAGATCGCCCAGGCCGGCAAACCCTCCGTCCGTGCCCGGCGGATCCTGCTGATCGGCGGCATCCATGGCGATGAGCTGACTTCCGCCTCGATCGTTTTCCGCTGGCTGCAATGGCTCGATGAAGCCGACAGCGAGGCCCGCCAGTACCACTGGCGCGTCATCCCGGTCGCCAACCCGGACGGCCTGCTCGCCAACCCGCCGCAGCGCGTCAACAGCCACGGCGTGGACCTCAACCGCAATTTCCCGACGCCGGACTGGGAAAGCGATGCGCAGGCCTACTGGGCCAAGAAAACCGGCCGCGACCCGCGCCGCTTCCCCGGCCAGAAGCCGATGTCGGAACCGGAAACGCGCTGGCTGCACGATGAAATCGAGAAATTCCAGCCCGATGTCGTGGTCAGCGTGCACGCCCCCTACGGCATCCTCGACTACGACGGCCCGGCGCACCAGCCGCGCCGTTTCGGCCATCTCGACCTGAATCGCCTGGGCATCTACCCCGGCTCGCTCGGCAACTACGGCGGCGTGCACAAGAACATGCCGGTCATCACCATCGAACTGCCCAACGCGACCAGCATGCCGCCGGCGAAGGAACAGCGCGAAATCTGGGAAGACATGCTGACCTGGCTGCGCCGCAACATCGCCGGCAAGACGACCTCCTGACGCCTTACTGCTCGCCGCCTTCGTTGCCGTTCTGGCGCGTACGGCGGCGCGCCTGCTGGTCGAGGGCACGCAAATGCCCGAGCTTCTCGCCGATCTTGCCTTCCAGGCCGCGCGGCGTCGGCTGGTACCAGCCCGGCTCCGGCATGCCATCCGGCAGATAGCTTTCGCCGGCCGCATAGGCTTCCGGCTCGTCGTGCGCGTAGCGATAGGCATGACCGTAGCCGAGTTCCTTCATCAGCTTGGTCGGCGCATTGCGCAGATGCACCGGCACCGGCGCCGAACCCGCCTTGCTGACGAATGCGCGCGCCTGGTTGTAGGCCATGTAGCCGGCATTCGACTTGGCAGCGACGGCCAGATAGATCACCGCCTGGCCCAGCGCCAGCTCGCCTTCCGGCGAACCGAGACGCTCGTAGGTGGCGGCGGCGTCGTTGGCAATCTGCATGGCGCGCGGATCGGCCAGGCCGATGTCTTCCCAGGCCATGCGGATGATGCGCCGGGCCAGGTAGCGCGGGTCGGCCCCGCCATCGAGCATGCGGGTCAGCCAGTAGAGCGCGCCGTCCGGGCTGGAGCCGCGCACCGACTTGTGCAGCGCCGAAATCTGGTCGTAGAAGGCATCGCCGCCCTTGTCGAAACGGCGCAGGCTCTGCGCCAGCGTTTCTTCGATAAATTCGCCGTCGACCGTCTGGCGCTTGGCGGTACGCGCCGCCGTGCGTACCTGTTCGAGCAGATTGAGCAAACGCCGCGCATCACCGTCGGCGAGCCCGACTAGGCGTTCGCGCGCCGTCGCGTCGAACTCGAGATCGGCCAGCGAACGCTCGCGGGCGCGGTCGAACAAGGTACCCATCTCGGCCTCGTCGAGCGACTTCAGCACATAGACCGAAGCCCGCGACAGCAAGGCGGAATTGACCTCGAACGACGGGTTTTCGGTCGTCGCGCCGATGAAGGTGAACAAGCCGGATTCGACAAAGGGCAAAAAGCCGTCCTGCTGCGCCTTGTTGAAACGGTGGATTTCATCGACGAACAAAATCGTACGCTTGCCCTGCCCGCGCCACATCTCGGCCTGTACCACCGCCTCGCGCACTTCCTTGATGCCGGAAAACACAGCCGACAGCGCGATGAACTCGCAACTGAACTGCGTCGCCATCATCCGCGCCAGCGTCGTCTTGCCAACACCGGGCGGCCCCCACAGGATCATCGAATGCGGCTGGCCGGACGCAAAAGCCAGGCGCAGCGGCTTGCCGGGCCCAAGCAGATGCTGCTGGCCGATGACCTCGTCCGGCGTTTGCGGGCGCAACTGCTCGGCGAGCGGTGCGTTGGCCGCTGCAGCGGCATCCTGCGGCGTACGGTCGACCGCGTTTTGCGAGAACAAATCACTCATTGCATCAACCCCAGGCCCGCGAGAAGACTTCGTCGAGCGCCGCCACCACGCTGTCGCCCTCTTCGGCCAGCGAGGCCACCTGCGGCCCGAGCGCATCGAGCGACAGCGAAACGATATCGAGCGGATTGAGCACGACCCGCCGTCCCTCTACCGTAAACACGGGATTGACCGGCGAAGCCGGCAAATCGACCGCGCCGGCCAGCAGATCGCCGGCCACCAGCGGCACAACCACGCGCCGACGCCGCGCGTCGAACGCCGCCGACTGCACGACCACGACATAGGGCACCTGCGCCGCCTGCCGCCCGATATTGCGATGCACGTCGAACTGGCTCATAGCGTCGAATGCTCGTCGGCAAACGAACCATGCGCCTCTTCAAAGCGGTTCCAGGCGCCCGACACCTCGGCGTAGCGTTGCTGCTGATCCTGGCGCAACTGCTGCTCGCGCGCCACGAACTCGGCGAGCAGACCATCGACGGTCGACGACAGATTGCGGGTAAAAACCCGCGCCTGCTGTACCGTGCTTTCATTGAGCAACAAATTCACCGGGCGTTTGGCCGGCACTGTCTGGGTAGCGGGTTTCATGGCAAGACCTCCTGTGCGCATGGTATGCGCAGCCACTTGAAAAAGCCAGTCAGCGCACCGCATCGAGCGGTGACAACACGCCGCGCCCACCGCGACTGAGCACATGGGTGTAGATCATCGTCGTCGACACATCGGAATGGCCGAGCAGTTCCTGCACCGTGCGAATGTCGTAACCCGATTCCAGCAGATGGGTGGCGAAGGAATGGCGCAAGGTGTGCGTCGACGCAGCCACATTCAAGTCCGCCGCCAGATGGGAAAGAAAGGCCCTGACCTCAGCCGCGCCCATCTCGCGCGGGTGTTTTCGCCCATGGAATGCGACGAAACGCCTGATCCACTCGACATAAGAACACTCCGTCCGTATGCTGTAGTGCTTGTAACGAATGACCTCGCGGACGCGCCCGATGAGGGTCAAGGGCTGGCTGGATTCCATGACGTATTTACCCCACGCAAAACAACTGTGAATGAATACAGCAGATCACCGCTAACCATCTGGCAAGCAGCCTTTTGCGCAGGCATTCCGCTCCGAATGAACGGCAAGGCGCCAGCATATACGGCGTTTTTACCGCCCATTCTGGCCAAACGCCGCGTTTTAACGCCGTATACGCTGCCCAGACAGCATGCCATTCAGCGCAAAACCAGACCAAATCAGGCCACAGCCAACACCGACCTTTCCAGAATAGGCGGCAGCCCCCTGGAATATACGGCGGTGACGCCGTCCACTTCACGTTGGGCAGCATAGAACGATGTTCACGTGGCTAAACAAGCAAGGGGTTCGAAGCAGCGACGGCTTCGAAGTCCAATTCACGGGTCACTTCACGGCCGAGTATCGCGAAGGAGCCCGCTACCTCGTGGTTGACGTTGAGGGTGGAGGAAACGGTTTGATCGACTTCAACCCAAGAGCATTCGAGCGGTGGGACAACTCATCAGTGACAAACAGCCCAGAAGAGCAAGCGCGCATGCTCAAAAATTTCTTGGCCGCCTTGGAATTTCAAGGCCTAAAGGGCATGCCGTAATGCCGCCCAACCCGGCGGACGAGAGGGACGGCCTGCAAGCTGCGCTTGCAGGTTCCCTCCGCGCTTCGCGCTCCGGCCGCCCCTCACCTCTACGTTAGCCCTGATATGGTGCATAAACGCGAAATCCGTGGGAATGCAAAGTGCCCTTGTGAAAGTGGAAAGCGCTACGCAAACTGCTGCAAGAATAGACGACTAAAGTGGCTTGTGGATTCCGACGGAAATTTTTACAAGCATATTCCGCTTGCTCCTGAAGCACGAGAGTTGCTACAAAAGGCAGAAGACGACTTCCAGAGGATATTTGGACGCCCTCCAAATAAAACGTCAGACCCTGTCTTTTTGACGCGTTACTTGGTTTCAGATGAAGAAACGCAAAGGCTAACCGTTGATGCAATGCGCCAGTCCGGTATTAGGCCAGAGATTATCTATGCATACCAAAAAACGGGCGGACTGCTCCTCACAGAGTCCAACGAGGACTTAGCCACCACTAAAGATATTGACGACTGGAATACTGCGATAGATGAGTATTTTGATTTACAAAATAACCCACCGCAACCAACGCCTACAGAAGCGCTCTTCAAGTCACTTGAAGAGGAATTAGAAGCCTGCATTATCTGCTTGGGTTACGCCCTTGACTTTGGCATCGAAGAGCGGGTGGAGCAAACCCCTTCTTCGAGCTCGTTCTTTACAGTTGACAACTATGTTTTGCTATGCGCCACCAAAAGCATAAAGACGCTCCGATCAGTGCGGACATTAATAAACGAAGATATTGGCTCTGATTGCCTCGCATTAGCAAGGCACATATACGAGAATTATTTACATAGCGTTTTTGCAATAAGCCGTCCAGAGATGCTTGAACATCTAATTGATGCCATTATTGGACTCAAGCTGGGCACCCATGAATATGCAAGAAAAAACAATGGCAAAGTT
>Ga0209749_1000444_pt1 | contig 57080 bp, 116 predicted proteins | sample EPASupsiteSAE347_FD_187267 | JGI IMG/M metagenome (GOLD analysis project Ga0209749, IMG submission 187267) | Bioremediated contaminated groundwater from EPA Superfund site, New Mexico - Sample SAE3-47 (SPAdes) (version 2) | ecosystem: Environmental > Aquatic > Deep subsurface > Groundwater >... | reverse complement strand
ATGGAATTTTTCATGTTTACGGAGGAGGTAGATTATGGGTAGCAGCGCAAACAAAGGTATTGGTGTAATCTTCGAGGAGAACGCACCACACGCCCCGATAGCAGAGATTACGGATCTTGGTGAGGTTGGCGCGTCACGGTCTGATAACGATGTGACGAGTCACGACAGCAGTAATAATGCCGAAGAATTTCTTGCGGGCATTATAACCGGTGGTGAAGTGACGATGACGGTTAACCTTGTCGCCACGGATACTAGCGGGCAGATGCAGGCGATAACCGATCTAACAAGCGGGATTAAGAAAAATTACATTATCCGGTTCCCGAACACCGATCTTAGTACGTATCAGTTTTACGGGTATGTCAAGAGTTACCGGATTAAGAGTGAACTGAAAGGCGTGATCAAAATGACGTTAGTATGGAAGATTAGTTTTGCGCCGGTGTTTACGGCATAAATTAGGAGTGTGAAATTATGGGATCAGCAGCAGAGAAAGGATTAGGGGCGAGCGTAACGATCTCGGGAACTGAGATCGAAGAGGTAACGGATCTCGGAGAATACGGGGCAACACGGGCGGATCTGGATGTCACAAGCCACGATAGCAGCGGTAATGCAGAAGAGTTTATCGCAGGGTTAATTAACGGAGGCGAAGTCCCTGTTACATGTAACCTGACGAACGGCACCGGACAACAGGCGGCTATCACGAATTTCGGGGCGGGTACGATTGTTCCGTTTATAATCACGTTACCGAACACGGCAGCCAGCACGTTTGTGTTTGTCGGATACGTCAAGAGTTACCGGATCAAAGCCGATCTGAAAGGGACTATCAAACTGTCGTTAGTGATCAAGGTTACGCGGGCACCCACGTACACGGTGTGATGTAGGACATGACCGTTCCATCAAATCCTATCAGGATCGGGGATAAATCATACCATCTCCGATTTAACCGCGCTGACGTAAAAGCAATGGAAAACGCGCTTGGTGTCGGGTATAGATACTTCGTAAAACCCGGCATCTGGGGTAGTTTCACGGCGGATGAAGCGTTTATCTGGAGGGGGCTGAAAGAAGAGGACAAGGCTGGGGGATATGTCCATGTCTTCGATCAGAACGATTCGGGTAAAGACGATGCCGGTAACTTCATTGAGAAATTTATGAAAGACGGCGGCGATCTTTCCGAAATTGAAGTCCTGATATTAGAGGCGTTCTTCGATCAGGGTTTGTTTAAACGGAAAGATTCCGATAGTGCTGAGTCGGGAGATGGTGATGAAAAAAACCCGAAACCGACTGGTACACCATAACCGATCCAGTCGCTTATGGGTTATGTAACTTAAAGCCATGGGAACTTGACCGGATGACCCCGGGTGAACTGAACGCGATCATAAAAGCATGTGTGGATCGGGAGAGTGAACGGATGAAATTTCGGGATATGTTAAACGGGGTGCTCTGCTCATTATTGGCTAACGTGAACAGAGGTAGTGATACCGATCCGTTTAAAGCTGACGACTTTATGATCATGCGCGATAAACCATCAGATGCTATACAAGAACATCCTGAAGAAGTGCCGAAAAAACTGAAACTTCTTGCAGCGGCAGGGATTGTGCGGGAGGTGCGATAAATGGCAGACGCGGGTTCAATCTGGATCCGGCTCGGGCTAAACACCGACGAGTTCAGCAAAGGTTTGGGGAAGGCCAAACAGGGTCTTGTTGAGTGGAGAGACCAGATAAACCAAAACTCATCCGATATGTTAAGATGGGGTGCCGCAATAGGGGTAGTAACGGGTCCATTTTTAGCAGCGGGATATGCGATATATGATCTCACGTCAAAAGCGGCGGCTCTTGGTAAAGAGATTAAAGACAATGCGCGGGATCTTGGGTTATCAACAGAACAATACCAAAGGTGGTCTCATGCCGCAATTGCAGCGGGATCAAGTGCTGGCGAGATCCAAAGTGCGATCCGGATGCTGTCAATACGGTTAAGAGAGGCAAAAGATCCGGCGTCTGATATATCAAGATATTTAACCGCGCTTGGTGTATCTGCACTTGACGCAAAAGGTAACTTGCGCCCTATGAACGATCTGTTATTAGAGATCCTGCCCGCACTTAACCGGCTTCCCGAAGGTATGGACAGAAACCAAGCCGCAATGGTGTTATTTGGCCGTGGATTCAGTAACATCGCCGATCTGGTTAGTCTCTCAAGGTCAGAGTTACAAAAATTTATGGATCAGGCTCCGGTGATCAGCGATGAGAAAATTGCCAAGATGGATGCGTTTAACTCCCGTCTTGCTACAATGAGCGAGAAGGCAAACTTAGCCAAAGCAGATATCGGCACAAAACTGATCCCGGTGGTTGAGAATTTATTGTATATTATTGATGAAAAACAACCTTCGCGTGGGGGCCTTAACGCTGCGATAGATTACGGTATTGAGAGACTAAACGAAATGATCTTTATGACTCAATACGCAATCCAAGCGTGGTCTTTGATAGCACAACAGCCATTTTCAGGCAAATCTAACGAGCAACTAAATAAGGAGATGCGCGAATGGATCGCGGCATATAAAGCAAACTGGGAGTCGATAGTTTCCCCGAAATCGATGCTTGACGAAGAAGCAAACAAGCGATGGAAATCCATATACGGGGATTCTTTAACATCTCAATTTACGGTTGGCGGAAAACCCGAAGATTCAAAAGAGAACCTTTTAACAGCAACCGAGATCGCACAAAAACAGAACGATATTAAATCCAAACTTATTGATCAGAAAGAAGCCCAAAAGGATATTGAAAATATCCAGAAAAACCGTTTTAATTGGGCGGTATTAGAAGTAAAAACGCAAGAAGAATATAACACGTTGCTTGAAAAGGCAAAACTGAAATATGAAAGTATCGGTCTTTCTATCCAGAAACTTAACGAAGAGTTGGCGAAATCGGGGGCGCCAACAACTGCCACTGCAACGGGTCTGACATACAACGAGATGTTTAAATCATCTCTTCAAACCGGCAGAGTGGGGCCGGATACAGCGGGATTCTCAGAACTTGCTAATATGAGCGAGGCGCAACTTGCTGAAATTGCCAAGGGGGGGTTAGGAAAATCTCAGGCAATGGCAGAGAAGGCCCAATCATATTTAGATCGGATGCGTGCAGGGGGATCAAAAGCAGGAGAGACAAAAAAAGAGATTGCTGCAAAGCCCGGATCTGATGGTGAGGTTAAACAGGTAAAAGCGAATCTGGACGAGCAGGCAACGGCGTTCCAGACGTTAAGCGACAAAATCAAATCGATATACGGAGAGATGCAGAACAATTCGCTTCAGACATATACTAATATAGCAAAGATCGCGCAGATCGCCGATGAGAACATAATGAAGAATTGGGCGGATACCCTGAACTGGGTTAACTCTCATATTGCGTATCAACAGATCATAACGGTAACTGACGGGGAAGCGTCAGCAACCCCGATGAACATTGCGGCAGTATCTCCACCCGCACTCACCACGGCGGATTTCAGTTCAGTGGGTGTGCCGGCTGAAGCAAAATCTGCGGCGACCGAACAGGGAACAAACTCAGATGTTGATAAAAACAGGGCCGCAGGATCTGGAACAACTATCAACCAAAGTGTAACGATAGTATCCCCGCAGGGAACCCCGCAACAGAATGCTACTGCGCTAAAACAAGCGAATCGAAGTTTAGGAGAGTTGGTACAGTCTAACGGGCTTGGTGGGGGTGTGTTATGGTAAGTCTTACGTGGGTAGCCCCGGATTCTACAACGTTCGTATTCTCAAAATCGGCGACTAATTACCGGCTACTGAAAAACTATTCGGGGATATCATATAATCCGATATCTCACCTTACTTTGAAAGCTCCGTATCAGAATGGGGAAACGCTGGTAAGTTCGCTGGCAGAACCGCGCGAAGTGTCGTTTGACGTGATGGTACAATCTACCGATTTAGATAACCAACAGACGCTTATTTCAAACCTTGCGCAGAAACTATGCCCGATTTGCGGATCCGGGTATTTGCTGTATACTAAAGAGGACGGGACAGAGTACCGACTTAACTGTGTAGGTGTCAACACCCCGACATTATCCCCGACCGTAAGATCGCCAACGTACCAATTAATCACGTTAGATTTTATCGCTCATAACCCGTTTTGGTATGGAACCACCCACATAGAATACTTACAATCTACTGCAACGGTGTTCTTCCCGTTCGGATTTCCGTTCTCGCTCGGATCAAACAGTTCAACCGTGGTTTGTACTAATGACGGGAATGTGGATAGCGAAGTTACTATTACTATCGACGGGTCTATTGAAAATCCCGTGCTCACTAACGGGGCAACCGGAGAATATATTGCATTAAATATTACTATGGTTGCTGGGGACCGGATGGTTATAACTACCGGGTTTGGTAACAAAACCATCACGTATTACCCGACAGGTGGCGGGTCTTCAAACGGGTTCCAGTATTTGGCATCGGGATCTACATTGTGGTCGTTAGAACCGGGCGACAACACGATCCAACTTACTGACGACACTATCGCGGCAGCGACGATCATATCGATAGAATGGTCTTCGAAATATTCGGCGGTGTAACATGACGGAATTTGCCGGCGAGTCTTCAATTTTTGATTACGGAGTTTTTGATTATCTTATCTTTGACGAAGATTTAGAGGTATCATATACACCCGTTCCGATCCCGGTTTATGTTTACACCTCGTCAATGGTACTAAAGGCAATTATAGATGATTATGAATATTTCAAGTATGAAATTAACTGGTACACTTGTGATAACTGGGAAATCATAATTAACCGATATAAAACGGGAGTTGACCAGTTCGCATTAGGCGGGTTTATACGGTATAACCGCGCGGGAACCGACAGGATAGGGATTATCGAACGGATCGAGAAACCGTTGGACCAGAACGGCAAACAATCTGAGGCTTGGAAAATATCGGGACGGGGTGTAGAATCAATATTTGCTAACCGTCTTTGTCTTTACAACACAACCGCGGGCGGGGGATATTTCACGCAGGAAAGCGTAGTAGCGGAGACGGCAGCACGGGCGATAGTTGATAAAGAGTGTATCAGTGCAGACGCAAGCCGGAACTTCACGGGGCTATCGTTGGAATCTGTGGACTCTTTAAGAGGTGGCAATGTAGATGTAACAACGCGGTATCAGACCGTAGGAGAAGCACTAGAGAACATCTCGCGGCAATCGTTGTTGTCATTCAAACTGTTATGGAGCGGCAGCGGGCGGAACTTTACGTTTACCCCGTATGTCGGGACGGACAGATCGGCGACGGTGCAGCTTACCCCGGATTATGGTAACGTCGGATCGTTTAATTATTTAAACTCAATTATGGATCTGAAAAATATAGTTTATGTCGGGGGAACCGGGGACGCGGCTGCACGGACAGTACGGCACGTTTATACCTCAGCGTTACCGACCGGGTGGGATCGGCGCGAGGCGTTCATAGATGGATCGGACTGTTCATCTAACGACCTGTTAGATAAGCGGGGCGAAGAGGTGCTAAATCAGTCAGAAGAACAGGTATCGTTAGAACTCGAATACATCAAATCGCCAACGTTTATATACCAGACCGATTTTGACATCGGGGATACTATCACCGCCGTATTTTCTGGGGTGGTTACGTTAGCGTCCCGCATTATCTCGGTATCTGAGGAGTATTCGGCTGAAGGCGAGAAGATCACTATCGGGTTAGGTAAAGAATGGCCAGATCTGGTCAGGATCTTGAAAAACCAGCGTCGGGGGTATGACGCAGAAACAAGGAGGTAACATATTATGGCAGAAAATTATAGGTTCTTTGATTCCGCTTCGTACACCGAGGCAAACTTTGCAGAGTTTATGAAAAAGATCATGCGGGGCGACGGGGTGCTCGAAGGTGTCCTGAATGAACTGGAAGTTATCCAGAACACACCCGCCGCAATGAATGTTTTGCTAAAAACCGGTGAAGCATGGGCACAAGGAGTGTGGTATCAGAACACCGCACAGCAAACGATGACTATAGAAGCAGCGGACGCATCATGGAACCGCATTGATCGGATCGTTTTAAGAGTATCATGGAGCGGCAATTCATTTACGGCAAACGTCCTAAAAGGTACAAAAGCGGCGTCTCCGACAGCCCCGGCACTTACGCAATCGGCAAGCACATGGGAAATATCATTAGCACAGATCGCGGTTGCAGCGGCGGCTACATCAATTCTTACGGCAGATATTACTGATGAGAGAGGGACTTCGTATTGTGGCTGGGCATCGTCTCGATTTGGACCACATTATATCCTTGCGAACGGGGATTTGTCAGGGAATGGTCAACTTGCACGGGGATACGGAACTCCGACGGCGTATAAAGATCTTGCAACTAAAGGGTATGTAGACACACTTTTTGGATCAACCGGTGTATTATCAACAGGAATGATTGTTGCATGGTCGGGTGCAATATCGGCAGTGCCTTCGGGGTTTGTATTCTGTAACGGCGCCAGTTCAACGCCGGATCTACGCGGTCGGATGATTGTCGGGGCGGTTGCAGATTCGGGCGATCCGTCGTGGAACGTAGATGATACGGGCGGCGCTTACGATGTGGCAATTGCACAAGCCAACTTACCGAACGTAACCCTTAACTCCGGGTTGGTAAAGGATCTGGCGGGTGCAGATTCGGGTGTTTATGTAAGCAGTGGGAGTTCCTCCAGCAAAACAGCCATTACCACGTCTGCGCTCGGGTCTGGTACAAAACTGGTTATTATGAACCCGTATTATGTGCTTGCGTATATTATGAAGACGTGAGGGAATAAATCATGAAAATTAGACGGATGTCAGATGTAGTTAAAGATCCAAAACCCCGTTTTACCTGCGAACGGTGCGGAAACGAGTTAAAACAACCGATAGAACAGAACGCAGTTTATATCTCTCCAAACGGAAAAGATGCGTTTTTGGTATGCCCGAAATGCCTGAAACGAACGGATTTTTATATCTGGGGTAATGCTGAGGTGAGAGAAAGATGACATGGTATTCAACAGTAACGGCATACATCACAAAACTGACAGCGGCGAACTATAACGCAATGGTAACATATATCCGTGCTCATGCTACAGAACATGCCACCGGGGGGATAGATCCACTTACGGCAGCCGATATTGGAGCGGGGGATGTTACCGGCGCTGCATCAAGTACTGATAATGCTATCGTAAGATTTAACGGAACCGGAGGCAAAACAATCCAAAATTCTGGGATCGTTATAGACGATTCAAACAATATACAATTGGCAAAGGGGTTAGAAATAGAACGGGTATTAACGGCAGATCATACTTATTCTGGGATTACTGCTACATTTAACGCCCACGAAAACACCACTATATTTCAGGTTGGTTATTTTGATTCTAGTGGGCAGATTGCGTTAGCAGATTCAGATACGTCGGCGGCGATGCCAGTAGTGGCAATGGCAACGGCGGCAATATCGACAGATATATCGGGATTATATCTTCTTGAGGGGGTTGTCCGTGACGATTCGTGGAATTGGTCGGAAGGTGGTAAGATTTATGCAAGTGGAACTGCCGGGGGACTCACGCAAACCGTTCCAACGGGTACCGGAAAGGTGGTTCAGATATTAGGATACGCAATAACTCCTGTAATAATGTATTTCAAACCCGATGATACCTATTTGGAGCTAGCGTGATTTAAATGACTTATACAAGCCAATATCCAACACAAGATGGGGATCATGTTAAATCCACCACGTATTACAGCGCGAGTTATTATCCATATTTTGCCACAGATCCAACAAAGTCCCTCACAGGAGGTGGAGATAACAATGAATGGGTTTCGGTGTCAGGGACATATACCAATCAAAGATTTCATATTGATCTTGGTAGTGGGAAAATAATAAAACGCATATATTACGAGAATCATCACGAGACTGGGACAGATACAAACCGTGGGGCAAAAAACTTTACGTTTTGGGGGTCTAATAGTGCAACTGCATTTGCGGAACTTACATACGCTATTGATACAGATTGGACGCAATTAACAACAGACGTATCGGCATTTGATCAACATGTTTCTGCCGACACAACAGATCCTAAATACGTAGTAGTAACCAACACAACATCCTATCAGTATTACGCTATTAAAATTGCAGATAACTATTCTGCAAGTGGTTACTTAGGATTACGTAGAGTGGAGTTACAGACAGAAGATGGTGGGGGGGGTTGGGCAAACATCGCAAAGGTTAATGGGATCACGTCTGCGAACATCTCGAAAATTTGCGGGATCTCTACTGCAAACATTGCAAAAGTTAAAGGGGTTGCAGTATGATTAATTATGAACAAGATTTGTATAGAGTGGCATATATGGAAGTAGTAAAAGAATCGTATCCTGATCCAATTGCTGATAAAACAGATGAGATCAAAACCAAACGCAAAGAAATCAAATTGTTTCATTCTGGACGGTTGCCCGGTATCCCATTGGATCCTGCCCTTAAAAAGGAGATGCATGATCGGTTAACGTCAGAACTTGAAGATCTAATCGTATTAAACAGCCAGATCATCAACACCAACAAAAATAATAAACTGGTTGTTGATATCAAGTATAAGGAGGATATAAACGATTATGTTACTGATCCTGTCAACATATCCCGTGCAGCGTGGGGGGCCGTGCGGGTAGAACGGAATCAATTACTTAAAGAGAGCGATTTTGTAAACGCGGTGGATACAAAACTTAAAACGGCATTGAAATCCGCATGGAAAGATTACCGGCAATCGTTGCGAGACATCCCGCAAAATAACACCGATCCGTTTAACATTGTTTGGCCGGAGAGACCGGCATATGAAAAAGGATAACACAAAAGTTTATTTAGTAGTAGTTACTTATATTTAAAATATACTTATCTTTTAGTAAATGGAAGTGTAATCATGATGTCAGCTAAGATCAACTCGGTGTTTTATCGTGATCCTTCGGAACCGATAGAACTTGCAACGAATAAGAACAGCGCGCCAACGTTTGACGGGTATCGGTTTCATCTCTCGCGTAACATCCAGGCAAACCTTGCAATGAGCACGGACGAGCAGGACGGATCGTATTATTCGCTCCTGATCGGGATGTTTGTGGACGGGAAAGAATGCCAGTACGTTACCGACTGGATCCGGAACGATGATGAGAGCCGGGCGAAAGATTACGCATTTGAGATTCCGGCATATTCAAAATACATGAAGCCCGGGAAAGTCCACACCATAGAGTTTAAACTCGGACGAAGAAAATTCGTTAAGAATTATATGCTTTATTCCGGAGCGCCGTTCGATGTAGCTAAGCGCGAGTATGATATGTTTGATTCAGTAACGTATTATTATAAAGTCGGTGTGCTTCCGGAGTGATTGTTACGTTTGAACCCGCCGGAACACCAACAATATTAGGTATGACTGCATCAGAGTGGGAGGCGTTTGGATATGGCCTGAAAGACGGTCTGAAAGTCTGGAAACGGACACATATCAAGTATTCAGAGATCGATAATCTGGATATATCCCCCCAGATCAAACAGTCTTTAAAAGACGAGTTCCATTATTACGAGATCGGGAGCGACCTGCCAGAAGATATTGTTCTTCTAGCGTGCGTGATCTATTTTGGAATTAACGATCTCCCTACATTAATGAAACTTGCGGGATCCTTCTTCGGATTCCAAGTTTAACTTTTTTCAAAAAATAAAAATTGGTTTGGAAATCAAATGGTTTTTTTGAGGTGATAATAATGGGATTCGTACTACCCAATGTTCCACAAGGTTGCATTTTTTAACGTGGTTGTGTCCACAATTTGATCGGTGGGAATCGAACCCGCGCAACCCGTAGAGCCGGATTGCAACCACTTCAACCAAACCCCCCACGCAGGATTTTAACCTGCTCCGCATAGGATAGGCGCGTACCGGCGCCTCGTTTTAGTTCTGACTTTTTCAAGTCCTTCTGTCGCAGAAGGCGACCCGCATTTCTGATACTTAAATCAGCGCGGAGTTCGCCGCAGTTAAGCGGAACCGGCGAAGTTCTCCTATGCTCGATTCATGTGTCTCACCACATCGGTGAGGGATGCAACCAGCCGGATTCGAACCTGCGGAACGGGGCACTCCAATATCCCCGACGTTTGACCACTTTGGTATGGTTGCAAAAATTTTTGTGAGATTAACGGAAGATCGCGCTTCCGTGTGCAGGTTCGTACGTGTCAGTCTCGGGGGTGTTCCGCACAACCCCGCAATCGAATCCGACACAGGGGGTTTCATTGGGTTCATACGGAACGTCAGGCATAGAGTACTGATACGCATACCGTGCGAATGCGAGCTTCTCCTGCTCATCGTGGGACTGTTTAAGTTTATACTCAGTCAGTCCGAGATGGACATCATTAAAATGCTGTTGGCGGTTATCGGCAGTGATCCACCACACGTATCCAAGCTGGATACCGTCATGGACCGGCTGGCCGTTACCATACCCGTCTTTAATGAAGTAGTCATCGGGCGGTACAATTGCGCTTACCGGATTGATAAGCAGGATCCCGATCATCATGATCGAGAGCATCATCATTTTCTTTGCATCAATCATCTTTTTTACCTCCACTATCTTTTTCACGGGAATCATACCCGCAGTCCCCGCAGACTAAGGATTTGTCCTTCCTCACGCGGACGCGGCCTTTCAACCCGCAGTTAGGACAGGGGGATTTTCCTTCCCGTGCTGTCATAATTATTGTGTGTGCGTTATAAGTATTTAATACTTTCCATTAATCCAAAAAAGGCACCATTTAGCAAGTGAAAAATATAAATAGTGAGAGCGATAATATGTGTTTAACAAAAAAGGTGAAACGAAAATGCGCACTAAACTTATCCCTCTTGAACTTACGGAGGATGAACTAAATATTCAGTCTGCATGTTGTTGCATCGCATCGGTCGTAATACAGGATCCCGGGCCGGATATCGCACTATCAATGTCTCAGGATAACCGCGAGATGTTCTTGCGGGCTGCTTACATACTGGCAACGAAAAACAAAGAATACGCGCATTACTTAGAGAAGGTAATGAAAGCCGGCATCCTGACAAACATAACGGAGGGAACTTAAATGAAAACAATTAATCCGAACGGAGTGAAACGTATGTGTGAACGCAACCCTTGCGCGAAATGTCCGTATATTACATCATGCCGGAACGAATGCGCTCGGAGTCAGAGGATGAACAGGAGCGGGGATTAATGTCAAAGAAAACGCTTGAAGATTGCGCTCGGTGTCCGGTAATGAAAGGGTGCGACGCACACGGGCACGCGCACGGCCCCGTATATTGGTGGCATCAGTTAGGTATTGATCCGTGCGATCTTGATCTCGGAAACCCCATTGAATGTTCTTTCTTGGGGTTTGTATGAGATATAACGATAAGCATCATAACACGTGCGGAAACAGGATCGGAATGTATCGCGGAGAACAATGCACGGCGGGACCGTCCGTGTGTCCGTTTCTTTCTGAGTGCGAAGAACATTATAACCCAGACACCAAGGAATTTGAATATATACATTCATTATTGCCGCGAGAACCGAGACCACGTAAAAACAAGGACGTTAAACTTTCGGTTCAGAAACTTAATTTACCAAAATTATTTAAACGACATAACGGAAAACGCGAGTTGATCTTAGCTGTGTTATTGGATTTTCAGGATCGGGGATTAAAGAGGATATCTTCTAAGCAAATTGCATATCGCATAGGGGATACTCCACAAGCGATATCTATCTATTTGCGCGATTTTGAGGGGATTAAATGTACTAGAAACAAAGGGGTTTTTTTTACTGGTGAGATAATAAAAATTGTAAGGAGGTAATAATGGTAAAAATAGAATACGGTAAAAGCCAGAACTGGTATAACACACATTGCTGTTATTGCGGGAGAAAATTTACACTGTTAGAAGATCGGGTATTTGGAACTGCGATTTTCAATAATGACGAGGTGCTGGCTGTAAAATATCATCCATCCTGCGCGAACGAAGCGAATATTCAGCAAGCCTGTGAGCAGGTGAAACGTGGAACCAAAGCCGAATAACTGGTATGGCCGGAATGTCAAACGTCCCGATTGCAACAAAAGCCGCGATGTTCGGTACCGATCTGAGACTAAAGATTTCCGGTGCAAGTGCGGGAGAGTATTTAAACGAGAAAAAGTAATAGGAACAATGAACTATGCAGGAACAATTGCAGGATAAAGAAGTCCGGACGTATCATTATATCTGTGATACGGTCCCCTGTCCTAAACGGTGCCGGTATTCGGTGGATGTCGAATGTCCGTTTATTGAACCGAAAATAAAAAACAATCATTGCAGAATTTTTCCGTCCTTGATGGAGAATTTCAGGAAGGTGGACTGAATGAGTGGCCGGGAATTATCATTAGCTAACGCGCTGGCACATGGAGAATATATAGGATTGCCTCTTTTATTCCGGTGTGAGAATTGCGGGCACCATTACTTCCACATCCTTGAATTTACCGAGAAGATCGGGAACCATTCTGAAGATGTGATCATCGAACGAAACTATTATCTGAAATGTGTGCGGTGTGGATCTGAAGAGGCCGATCATGTAATGACTATTGTACCTAGTTGGTCCGGCCCGTGTATTGACAGGGACAAAATGCAGAAGTGGGATGATTAAAATGGATCCAGATGCAATAAAGAAGACGGCAATAAAAGTGTTTGTTGAATGTGGATTTAAACAATTTGAAATGCGGTGTGATCCAATAGAAATATCATCATATAATAATACATATCCTGATCCCGACTGGGAATACACGGATAATCAGGGGCATTATCATTACAGATCATCACGCAAAGATAACCATTATCCAACTCTCGTAACTGTTGTAGATTGTGAGGCGACCGACGACTATAATGAGGAATGGCATTATGAGTGCGTGATATGTGGTGAGATAATTGTTCCCGGGTACAAAGATGACGGAGAAATAAGAACATTTATACAAGGTCCTATTACAACCATAGCCACTTTAAACGATGGCAGGAAAATCTACTTGAATTATGAACAACTACAAGAACTCGACCAGTTATCAAAATCAAAATACGATTATGAATTTACAAAGTTGCGCGAATATCTCACAAAGTTAAAAGAGGAATAAAATGGATGAAGAGATCCGGCATATAGTAAAGTGCATCGAACCCGGATTGTTTTGTTGTCAGCACCGGTTAGTATCAAGTATACCTGATGATAATGTAGCTAAGTGTCAGGTATGGTGTATGAAATGGAGGGTGAACCGGTACAAGGATCGTGTCTGGCATCACTGCGAGAAAGAATATCAAACATAACCTTTTTTTTATAAACCAACATATAGTTTATAGCATCAGACGTAAATATATCGGTTAACTATAAATAGTATTAATAATTGCGATACATTCCCCTTCAGGTACACGATAGTTATCTGATCTGTTAACCTTTTACGATTAAAAGGGGAATTTCCGGGAAAAAAGAATACTGCTTTGTTATTATATAACTATAATTAAAACCAATATTTTTTTATTTTGTATTGGGTTTTATTCAGCACTCGTTCTTTTTTCTTTAACATTTAGATCATCTCATCTGAATTGATTATAATCATTTTATTCTTAGGGTTACCTATATGACACTATTACTATATAAACCTTACTCTTTAAGTACAATTCGTTATTATATAACTATAATTACGATCATTACACTCTTTTTTTGCAAATATGGGAAACAACAGAAAAGTATTTATTATCGTGATTATAAACAGTATATCAGAGTCTATAATAAGTCAGAAAAAAGAAGAGTCTGCCAATATACTATTCTCTTTTCTACTTAATATAGTTTTCTGTTTACCGTGAGGTATCTTAACTTGCCGAGACCGAAACCCCCGTATGAGATGATGAATGTCTGCATCCGTGCGCCTGCCAATTTGGTGCAGGATCTAAAAAGCCGGGGGATTACGGAGTTGTCACAGGTTACGGTAGAGTATTGGAGATCACTTGTGGGTGAACCCGAAGACCCGCGCATGAAAACGATCCAGACGGCGATCTCTGATTATGCTGAGGCCGATCCTGGAATCGTTAAGACGTACGCCCGGGATGATGTGAAAGGGGAAAGGTTAATAATGTCACACTTGAATAGTAAAGGGATAGAAGCTACGGCCAGCGAGATCGGATCGGTTATGGTCCGGTTAATGAAGGTGAAATGAATGAGCAGAAAAATGTTAGTAACTGCAAAAAATCACTGCGGCAACTGCGGAAGAAAAACATGTGATTGGTATCCAGAACGTGAAACGATGTCCCGTATTAACCAACACGGGGACAACCATTTTTCTATGCGCCTTGCAACTGAAATGACGGGCTGCCGTTTTTGGGTGAAAGAATGACAGAAGACGAGCAATTGATCGGATGGGAACGTATGGAAGATCAAGAAGAGTTCCGGGAAGCCTGTTATATTGCTAATAATTCCTTATGGCTTTGTGATGATGGTGCACCATGAAAAACAGAAGAATAATTTATGAATGTCGCATGTGTAAACAGAGATTTTCTCCGGGTAATTTAATAATCGACGATCCGGACGATGCAATGATCTTTAGGGATGCGGCAGAACGCACGATCCACCATTGTAACACGGGAGACCCAGACTGTGATATCCCCGCACGGATCGGGTATGCAGATAAAATAGGAATGAGGATCGAGGAGGTGTAAGGATATTACCATGTATAAAGTAGATCTCATAGAATACGGGCACATTGATTTTGTGATCATGTGTAACAAGTGTTTTGAAGCAATCTCAAAACTACAACCAAATATGAGGGCATATAAACTATCGGGTCAAGACACTTTTAAAAGATGCGAGGTGTGTGGCGCGAGAAGATCAACGGCATCACATGCAGGTGCACCACAAAAGGATGTATAAGTATGGTGTATAAACCCGGTGGTGGGGGCGAATCCCGTAAAGTAGTCTATTGTCCAGACTGTGCCAGATTTATGTCTTCTGGGTGTCCATATCCATTAAGTAATATTACATCCAGATTTTGCAGATATTTTGCCAAAAATCTTTGTGACACGTGCAAGTTAAAAAACGGATGTCCTAATGGGATGGTATCATACGGTATTCCTCTAGTTTCGTGTCCGGTTGGAATTTACGAGAGAGTGAAAGAATGATCTGTGATCAATGTAAACATAAACAGTATTGTGATAAGAACCGGCTGCAAAAGTTGTATCTTTATCAGCACTTAACGGGCGGGAAAGATGATTGCGCGCATTTTGAGAGGGTGGAAACGATTGCTCGAATTAAATAAAATATATTGTATGGATAACGTGCAAGGATGTAAACTGTTGGATGATGAGAGTATTGATCTAACGGTTACATCTCCCCCCTACGATAACCTGAGAACGTATAATGGGTTTACATGGGATTTTGAAGCCCTTGCACGCGAACTATATCGGGTAACTAAAAAAGGTGGGGTTGTGGTTTGGGTAGTGGGGGATGCTACAATTAATGGAAGTGAAACGGGCACATCGTTTAAACAGGCACTTTATTTTAAAGAGGTTGGGTTTAATCTGCATGATACGATGATCTATCGTAAACTTACGCACATCCCCACAAACCACAACCGATATGAACAATGTTTTGAATTTATGTTTGTTTTATCGAAAGGTGCTACTAAAACATTCAATCCTTTAATGGATATTACAAAACAAAGAACATCCCACCCACCATCAAAGAAAAAATCAGATTCTCAATTACAGGGGGGGGCATCAAGCGGATCAAGGACAACAAAAACAGTTCCGTTTAAATATTCTAAAATTAAGGATAATATTTTTGGGTATTTGGTTGGATTAAATATGTCGCAATCAGACGAAATTGCATTTAAACACCCCGCCACCTTCCCAGAGCAATTAGCATCCGATCATATCCTTTCATGGAGTAACAAAGGAGATCTGGTTCTTGATCCGTTTATGGGAAGTGGTACAACGGCTAAGATGGCATTGATTAACCAGCGAAAGTTTATCGGGTTTGAAATATCACAAGAGTATGTAGATCTAGCAAACAAGAGGGTAAAAGGGTGGATGGAGCAAACACGGCTATGATTGACTACACAATACCCTGTTGTGAACACGAACGGCACTGGATAACAAAATGTAATGTTGGAAATAACACGGCAGGATGGGATACTATTAAATACCGATCATACTCATGTAACATGTTCTTTTGCCAGTACCCGGAAAAGGATTGTCGGGTAAAACGAAGCGGTGATCGGCTTGAGTGATGAGGTAGAATCTACCGAATCTAAAATAAAATGCAGGTATTGCAAAAACGATACTTTTTATTTTGTAGAACCCGTAACCGTATATCCCCCCAGAAGAGACGGACGAACGGGAGCAATCGAAACGGGTATGTGGTTTTTACGGTGTACCCGATGTGAAGGAATGCAGGAAGTGGAATGAGTGGGCGACATTCAAGAAACCGATAGAACACAGGACTGGACGACGTTTCTTAAACTATATTACAAAAAACAGATGGGGGAGATCTCCCGGGAATACCCACATAAACGGTCCCTAATTATCAATTATCGGGATGTCGAGAAATGGGGTAAAACCGGGATTGCGTTAGCGGACGAACTGATCGAGAATCCCGGGAAAGTCATTGAGGATATCCGGGACGCTATTAAAACCAACGCTCTGATCCGGACGGGGGATAACAAAGAGATCAAAGATCTTAATATCCGTTTCTCAGGTGTGGCGAAAAAACGGTTATTGCGGGATCTCCGGTATGACGATGTAAACACGTTGGTGGCGATAGAAGGGGCAATAGTTACCCGGGCGACGGAGGTAAGACCGAGAATAACAGAAGCGGTGTTCCGATGTCCAGCGGGGCATTTCACACATAAGATACAGGGATCCCATAGCCGGTTTGTCGAACCCAATGGATGTATGACGGACGGGTGCCAGTTTAAGAAACTTGATCTGATACCTGCACGCAGCCGGTTCACCAACCAACAGAAACTTAAGATCCAGGAGAACAGCGAAGGGTTAGCCCCGGGTGCGCAACCGCAGGTAATGGACGTGATCGTATTAGACGATGCATGTGACGATCTTTATCCGGGTGACAGGGCAACCATAAACGCCATTGTACGGGCCACACAACGAATCGTTAAAGGTGAGAAAAGCACGGTGTTCGATCTGTTCTTAGAGTTGTCGTCTATTGAAGCATCACAACGGGACTTTGAAGAGATTGCGATCACGGAAGACGCGGAAACTAAAATAAAAGAGATTGCTAAAAGTGGTGATGCGTTAGAACTGATCGCTTCATCAATAGCCCCGTCAATATACGGGTACACTGATATTAAACGTGGAATAGCATTGCAGATGTTTGGGGGGGTTGAATCAGTTAATACAGATGGGACGATTAACAGGCCGGACATTCATATATTGATTTTAGGTGATCCCGGAACTGCAAAAAGCAAACTTATAAAATACGCTTCACGACAATCCCCCCGAGGGGTATATGCAAGTGCCGTTACATCTTCCGGTGTGGGGTTGTCCGGTATGGCAACAAGGGACGATGACGGACGGTGGATGATAGAGGCGGGGGCGTTGCCGTTAGCAGATAAGGGTGTTGCGGCAATTGATGAGATCGATAAAGCGGATCCGGAAACGATAGATTCACTTCTCAATATCGCCGAGGAGGGGGAAGTGAGGATTATCAAAGCCGGGCAAAACAGGTTGCTTAAAGCGAGATGTTCACTGATCTGTGCAGGAAACCCCAAATATGAGCGGTTCGACCCGTTTGCGGACATTTCGGAACAAATAACAATCCCCCCCGCATTTCTATCCCGTATTGATCTTTTCTATCTAATGATCGACAACCCAGAACCGAAATCAGACGAAGAGAAAAGCCGGCACGTAGTAAAAACAAGATATATTGCAGAGTGTAGAGCGGCGGGGAAACTCGACAGAGTATCAGAAGAAGATCTTAAATTAACGGAGATCCCAATATCAGGGGCACTCCTAAAACAATATATCGCATATGCCAAACGTAATATTATTCCGATAATGAACGTACAGGTCCGGGAATACCTCACAAAACACTATCTAAAAATCAGGGGTAAACCGACGGAAAACGCACCATCCCCCGCGACAATGCGACAACAGGAAGCATTGATCCGGTTAGCGGAGGCATCGGCACGGATACGGTTATCTGGAGAAGTAACATTAAAAGATGCCGAATATGCAATTAGTATTTATGATGCATGTATGGAATCTGTTTGTAAAGATCCGAAGACAGGTAAAATTGATTTGGGTAGAATCGGGCAGGGTGTTTCTCAGGAAAAGAAGAACATGATCGGGGCTTTGAGAGAAGTTATAAAAAACGAACCGAAATTATCAAAAGAGTTGTTACTTGCAAAGATGGCAGAGAGATCGTTTAAAGACGAACACACGATCATGTCAGCCGTTGATACCGCGAAACGGTGCGGGGATATCATGGAACCACGGCACGAACATTATACATGGGAGGGGAAATAATGGCATACAAGCCTGGTGGAGGATTGTTAAAAAACCACATTAAAAACAATCCTAAAACACCCCCTTATAAAAACTGTGATGGAGATTGTCTTTCATGTGATGTTAATGTTTATATCTCATGTGGTAAAAGAATTAATGGTGAGGTAAAAGAATGAATCCATACAAAGACGATGACGAAACAGAACTTTCCAAAGACGGGGAATTATATAAAAAGTGTGTTGATAAATGGGGTGCAGATGCCCAAATCAATATGGTTACTGAGGAACTTGCAGAACTTATATTAGCAATCCAAAAATGGAAACGCAACCATAGTGAAAAAACAATAATGGATATTGCGAATGAGGTTGCAGATGTCGAACTCATGCTCGGGCAGTTGCAATACATGATGGATACCGGAATAGAAAGAAAATACGGGATCCATCTTGATTATTACAGAGCATTTAAACGGATCCGTCTTGAAGAGAGGTTGAAAACAAGATGAACCTGGATGTATTGATTAGTAAGAACGGGAAGATCCCGGCAGATGGGATAGAAGCGCAGATTATACGGTGGGAATAATGAAAATACTTAGTGTATTTGAATTTTTAAACCGCCCTTTATGTAAAATTGTTGGGCACGATTGTTATCACGATTTTATGAAAGAGGGCAAAGTAATATCAGAGAATAAATTTATGGCTAAAAAAATCCTTGAAGGTAAAATTAAGGTATGTACTTGTTACCGATGCAAAAGATCGGCATTTAAGGAGCGTGTTATATAATGAAAATAAAATTAAACGTAACTCTTATTTGTGATGAATACGACTGTCCGGAAGACGCCAAGATCTGCATAGATCGGTTTTTAAGAAACTATGGGGAAGATCGCGGAATAATTGCGCACGAGATCGATCCACATACGGAGATTTTAGAATTATGAATCTGGATGCATGTTATAGTAAGAACAGTGACGAATGGAGTACACCCGGATGGCTTTTTGAGATGTTGGATCAGGAGTTCCATTTTGAGGTCGATGCGGCAGCGATAGAAACAAATAACAAATGTGGTCCGGAAAACTATTTTATTAATGCTCTTGAAGAGGACGATTGGAAAATATGTGGACATAACACATTCTGGCTTAATCCTCCATACAGTAAGATCGGTGCGTTCATGAAAAAGGCGTATGAAGAATCGCTTAAGGGCGCGGTAGTAGTATGTCTTATTCCCTCACGCACTGATACGAAATACTGGCACGAGTACGTAATGAAATCGGCGGAGATACGATTTATTAAAGGCCGGTTAAAGTTCGGAGATGGAAAAGGTTCCGCACCGTTTCCTTCTTGTATTATTATATTCAGCAAGAAAGAACCCGAAGCGATTAACGATTATCCGGTTATTGGTAGGACGATAGAACAACCGAAAACAAAATCTTAATATACCTCTTTTTCCCGGATAAGTAAAAATATAAATACTTACAACGATAAGAATATTGTATGGTAACGAAAGAAGAGTTGAAAACCATTCTTGAGAAACACAAGAAATGGTTGATGGGTGAAGATGGGGGAGAAAAGGCCGACCTCAGTTATTCCAACCTCAGTGGTTCCGACCTCAGTGGTTCCGACCTCCGTGGTTCCGACCTCCGTGGTTCCGACCTCAGTGGTTCCGACCTCCGTTATTCCGACCTCAGTGGTTCCGACCTCAGTGGTTCCAACCTCAGTGGTTCCGACCTCCGTGGTTCCGACCTCAGTTATTCCAACCTCAGTTATTCCAACCTCAGTTATTCCAACCTCAGTGGTTCCGACCTCAGTGGTTCCGACCTCCGTGGTTCCGACCTCAGTTATTCCAACCTCGATTTCTCATCGGGGTTTTCATTCCGTTGTTCATCGTTTGGCGCGATCATTGATCTCCGTATTGGTGCACAGATGGCATATCATTTCTGCCGGATGAAGACCGAAGATCCGGAAGTGAAGTCCGCGCAGGAAGCGATCAAAGTGTTGGCAAACAAGTTCCACCGTGTCGACGAATGCGGGAAGATCGAATAACCCTTTCTTCTTTTTAGTAAAATATAAATACTCATAAAGACTATTGTTGTATATCAAAAAAAACAAGGTGAAAGAAACGATGGTAAAAACAATGTTTAAAGCAACACTAACCTTTGAATGTTTTGTCATGGGTAATGACAAGGCAGATGCGTATGACAAGGTAACGACCATTGACGCAAAAAAAGTGCTAAAAGCATCCAAACTGAAAAAATGCGAGATAGAAGATCACCATTATGACATTCTTGATAACTGATAACAAGGTGAAAGAAACGATGAAAGAAATTGTAGCAACAAAAAATGGAAAATTGGAGCGTTTTGTAGTAGAGGTGTTGGCAATTCCAGCAAGCAACGGAGATCCAACGTTTACTGTACGCATCTCACACCCCCACGGACAAATATATTCTCAGTCCCGCACACACGAATCGGCATCAAAACTATTTGAGAGATCCCTCAAATCTATTGAACCCTATATTTACTCTTACGGTGGATTATGATGTGCAAATCAGAAGAGTGCATAACGTGTGCAGAGTATCTGGATTGTGCCACGGAGACGCTTAGCGAGATGGAACGGGCGTTACAGGGCACGATCTTTGCGGATGATGAGACGTTTGATCCAGAACGGTTCTTGCAGCGGGGGGATTACTGATGAAACAATACGAATATATTTATGTGGTTAGCAGAAAAGGGCATTTCAATTTCTGTGATCCGACCCAAGAAAGCATCTCGACACACATTGCGGTAATGAACCCGGATGGATCAAAAAAGATGTACTGTAACATTAGTACTGATATTGAGATCGACGGTGATTATGATATTGTTGCTTATATTGACGACTATCTGAAAAGGGTGTGGTCTTCTGATCACGACGAGATAAAAAAGTTCCGTCAATATCTGATCGATAATTGGGATGATTTGACTCTCGGGAACTGGCAGCAAGAGTTACGGCGCATTACAAAAAACAGGGATAAATTAAATGAAAGAATATCGGAACTCGAAATTTACTTGTCTGGAAGAGGATATTTTGAGAAGGGGGCGTGGGTTGAATGATCGATCCCGATAAAGGATTAGACGAACCGCGCCGATATCCGGACGAGTATGATCAGTTTGCAGAAGAGATCAATAAACAGATGGGGGAAGAATGAGCAACTATTGGAACGAACCAGGGATATGCAGGAATTGCGAAACAGTCGATTGTAACAAATCCCCCGGAGAATGTGAAAACGATGCGCGGGAATCTGAAGGGGATCGTAAGTATCATCTAATGCGTGAAGGTGATGATTGATGCCAACAGTTCCGTGTAATGCGTGTTGCGGAGAGGGAGTATTTAGAACTTCGATAACCGGAGAGGTTATCTGTGTGTGCCCCGCGTGTAACGGGGTTGGATCTGTCTGGAAAGACGAACATAAAAAAAAGGTGAAATAATGAACGCAAAAGCAGAACAACGCAGTTTATCCGAGTGCCCATTGCCGGAAGAAACGATCAAAGATCCTCTTACTATGGTATGGCAGTTAGACGGGGATATCTTAAAATTGGAAAAACAGATTGAAGCGATCCGAGACGAACGCGAGAAATATCTATCTTATGCGATCAAGAACGGGATAGACGAGGACTCGCAGTGTAAGATGGAGATTGTAACGGTCACCCCCAAACAAACCGTCGATCTCTCACTTCTCCGCACAAAATACAAAAAGGCGTGGGACCGGATCTGGCAAAGCAAAAAACAGGAAGCGCGGGATGCGGTTGATCTGTTTGGAACGAATCCGGAAGAATGTAAAGCGGAGTTCTCTGTAACCCAACCAGAAGTTAAGAAAGCACTGAAAGCCGATAACGTTATTATCGACGTTGTGCTGCATCGCGTAGGGCAAACACGGATTGATTATAAGGTGGTTAAGAAATGAACGAGAAACCAACATACCAGAACAAGATCGGCAAGATCGTAAAACAGGACAGCCATACGATCACAATTGAGGATCAGTATGGAAAAGAACACACGTTAGCTAAAGAACCCGGCGGGAAAATCCACGGGATGCTTGAAGGAACAGCGAACGGTGATGCCGGAGAATGGAACAAGAACAGAAACGGGTTCTGCGTGTTCTGGTCAACCACTAAAAAATCAGAGAATACTAATACGGTTAAATCCGTAAGTTCCGATCCGTTACCCGCGCAGGAAGTAAAAGAACGCGCTGAGAAAGCGGGGTTTGTTGTAACCCCCGATGCGCAGAATGTTATCGCAAAAGAGAACGCGGACGGGGATGCACGGATCAAGGAGAACGAAGTGGCCACCATTGAGATCATGGAAGATCATATCAAATCCGTAATGAAACTCTTGCCTCAGTCAGAACGAACCGGATGCAGGATCGCGTTAATGTCGGCGCTCAATTCGGCATTAGAGATCCGCGCGCAGTCAAACGATCAGAAGATGCCGTTAAAGGATTTGGCAAAAGAGATCCGGAAAGAAGCGTTAGGAATATTCTTGTGGGAAGATTCGTTGACGACAGGATTATTTATCAAGAGGGAATAATGGATAAACTCACTTCTAATCACACCCATTATCCCGACTTTATCGAAATATCTCAGAAAGGCGTTAAGGTCCACATCGCGCTTAACTTTGACGATCCTATCGGGTGCCGGGATAGGATCGACGAAAGCCTTTCCATAAAATCCTACGCGGTGCAAACATATTTAAAATATCGGGATCCAATATTGGAGAAGAAGATTGAGAAGGAGATAAACAAATAATGGTATTGGCATACGTTGATTGGGTTCGGGCTAAAAGAGACGTGCTGCAAGCGATTAGAGCATGTTCAAAAAACAACCGGTTCGTCCGTGCAACAATCATATCCGATCCATCATCAAAAACCAGGATCGGTTTAAACATTTCTCTGGTATCAGTTGCGTATCAGTTAAACGGAGAGTTGCTGCCGTAATGGATCGACATGTAAGATGGCCGGTATATTCTCAAAGCGGGCACGGTAAGACATATATTAAACCGGATGGTTGGAAATGACATTAATAAATGATATATTCAATGGGAAATATTGTGTTAGTGGAAACACGTATATAGTTGAGTATAAAGGAGATCTCCCACGACATCTCGGGTTTGATAAAGTAAGATATAATACGTTCCTTGACGCTTTGAAAGGTGCTGAGAAATGGGCCCCGTCACCAGATCCGGAAGACGACCGGATCCTTATCTGGGAAGTGTTACCGAGCGGGCATAAAAAAGTAGTCTGGCATTTCAGCGGGTGGCATTGGATACCGGACGAGTTCGGAGATCAGGGACGGTATTGGGACCACAAGAAATCATTATATGAAGAATGCATGGATGATTACTGATAATTGAAGCATTCAAAAGGTTTTCCCAATGATCGGATCCGTATCATGCCCACAACGCAGGAGAGTTAACAACCGGCGCACAGAACAACAGAAATGGCGCACATCTCCCGAATGGAAAGAATTTGTAAGGGTGCATACCGAAGGAAGAGAATGCGTGCATTGTAAAGGCAAAACGGGAGAGATCAGAGGAAAACGGAAACCCATAAAACTTACAGTCAATCATATTTCACGCCGCAAATATATCTCAAAAGAAGAGTATTTAACGTGGGATGATGATTGTGAGGTTTGTTGCACCACGTGTAACTGGATGTTTGAAAAGGCAAAGAGGCCGTGCCCGAAATGTTTAATACGGTACATCCCGTGGTATGAACAGGAATGTGATACTTGTTATTACAAGGACCACCCGGAACAACTACGGAAAAAAGAGGAGGCGAAACGTTTATTTAAACAGAAACAAAAAGAGAGTAAAGCCGAATCGGCTAAGAAACGCAAAGCGGCTTTGAACAAACATCCGTGCGCAGAACACGGAACTGAACGGAGATGTAAAGTTAACCGCCCGTTCCTTTGTCAGCATTCGGCGAAATGGGCAAAACAAAACTGTGAGAAATTCAGGGAGAGGGAAAAAGTATGAAATTTATCTGCACAAACTGTATTGATGAAAAGTTAAGTGACGATCCATGTATATTGAATCTGAAAGGTGCAAAGAATCTGAAGTATGATCGGCACGGCTGGAAGAAAGCACTACGGAGATGCCCATTTGAAAACGAAGCGAATGGTAAATTTACAGGGGAATCTCCGGTTGCAGAATGGAGGAGAAAGAAATGAGTAAAGATCAATGTCTAACCTGTGAGTATTACCAAGATTGTTTCTGGTTACTTAAATTAGTACAGATGTATTTATATCCGGAAAAATGTATGCAGTACCGGAAGAAAGCCGAACGAAAATACGGGCGGTGATATATGGATTATATCTGCCACACCTGCCATAGTATCATTGACCGGAAACCGTGCCCGGTCTGCGGAGAGATCCATTTAGAGGAGATGTGCAAAGACGATCCGGGGGAATGCCATTGCGCGCATACTATTCATGAGAGTATCGTGATCTGTAACTCGTGCGGGCAGCCGGTGTGTCCGGGGTGTGGGTCGCATTCGGTCGTCGCTATCAGTCGTGTAACTGGATCGAAGAGCAAGTCGTGCGCTTCTCTTCACGGAAATTTACAGGACGTTAGCGGCTGGAATAATGGAAAGATAGCAGAACTTAAAGACAGGGTAAGGACCAAAATATGATTAAGGAGGAAACAATGTCAGAAACGTATTACGTTGTGTTTACAGAATACGGGCAGATGATCCCATTTGAAAAAGGAGACACTATAATTCAATGAAAAGGATAAAGGAAAAGTATATTAAGTAAGAGTGAGAATATTAGTTATCATGGAGCACCTTAAATCTTGTATCCCGGGTCAGATCCGGGCCGCTCCATCGGGGGTATGCGCTAGACCAAGGGTATATCCCATTCGCAAGCACACATTAGTTGTAATTGGGGGCCCACAACCCTCTTACAACCTTTCCCGGTGTCGGGTGGTAAAATATGGAAATCAATACGATCAAACCCGTGTTTTCATTCCATCTTCTTTCACCTTGTCAGTCGCCATCTGGCCCCGGGATATTTTTTGCACGTCCTCTTTTAAGATAAATATAAATACTTGCGAGTAATACAGTTATCTATGTCAAAAAAGACTGTGAAAGAAGCAACATGCGAACGTTGTGTATACGCGCACGACAACCCCTGTCCTGAAGAGATGGACGGGCTAACGAGACCCGATCTTAACTGTCGTAATTTCCGGATCTTGCGGCTTTGGAAATCCTTGAAATATAAGGGTGGCAAGATCGTGTCTGGTTACGATGGATCTCCGTGGATTATTGGAGTGTGGAGGGCCGTTCCGAAACCGATCAAAGAATGTGACGGTCTGAACTGTTGCGAGTATATTCAGGATGCCATGGGATACGTAAACATGGAAATCCTTGCTGAGGTCGAGATTGATGGACATGTGATAATTGGAGACGACAAGATCACATGTGAAAAGATGAGGATCTTAAAAGCGTATCATTGGGAGAAGGAAGATGCGGTTGCAATGTCCTCTTATGCGGCAGAACTTGTGATCGGGTATTATGAGCAGAAGTATCCGAACGATGATCGGCCTAGGAGAGCGATTGAAGCGGCAAAAGAATGGCTGAAGAACCCAACCGCCGCCAATGCCGCCTATGCCGCCAATGCCGCCTCCGATGCCGCCTATGCCGCCTATTCCGCCTCCGATGCCGCCGCCTATTCCGATGCCGCCGCCCGTTCCGCCTATTCCGATGCCGCCGCCTATTCCGCCGCCCGTTCCGCCCGTTCCGCCTATTCCGCCGCCTATGCCGCCGCCTATTCCGCCGCCCGTTCCGCCCGTTCCGCCGCAAAAATAAAAATGAAAAACCAGATCCACGATTGGATCGTAAATCACATCTCTGAACTAACAGAGATCAAATAATCCCCCCTTTTATTACCAATAGTAATATCACAACAGAAAGTTTTATTAACTTTTGTGTATATACTTACATTTACGTTTAGGTGAAAGCATGTCAGATCCCGTGTACAGTCTCAAAAAGCTTGCGTGTAGTCTTCCGGAGGGATACATCACCCACCCCGCGCAGTTTCATCCGATGGTGATCCGCGTGAAAGAAGATGCCGATAGGATGTATGCTGAAGACGAACGCTTCGATCAAATAACCGAAGATGAACGGACGTTCGGAGTAAACATTATCAGTAAAATTGCAGGGAATGAATATGTGGTTAAACGCGCAGATTATACTGGTAAGACGATCTCACTTACATTAGAAATAAAACCGAAGATTAGCCTTTTCGATACGGTTGGACTTCCGCGCGAAATGAACGAATGTTTTATACCTGCGGATTATTGCGAGGTTGCGCGGCCAGTGTTCCCGGAAGCGAGATAATGACATACGATGAACGATTAATGAAAGCGCGTGCAGAGTTTGATAAAGTAATTACTCCCGAAATATTAGAAGAGGCGGAGGAAATGCACAAACGATTATCAAAGATCTCATTTAAAGAATTGCATAGGAAGTTTAACATATGATCCCACTCAATACGATCCAATGCCGTGACTGTTTACAAGGTATGCAGGAGATACCGGATAAGAGTATTGATCTGGTTATTACTGATCCTCCGTATGGGACACCCGTTCATCGGCTTTGAGAAGGAACGATCCTATTATGATGCAGCGAGTATAAGGATCAAGAAAGCACAGGAACAGGGAAAAATAAGTCAGTGGTTTGAATAAGTGATCGTAAGGGAAAATAATATAAGGACCAAGAGAGATAATGATTAGTGTATGAGTAACACATTTAACACCAACAAAAAGTATCCGTTAGTTCTTGAATTTTGTGAAGAAAAATGTCCGTATTTTAAGAAAGTATGGTTTTCTCCCCCGTTGTGCACAGAAACCGGGAAACACATAACATCCAGTGACGCGTCGTGTTTTAAAGAGATGTATATCTTCCCAGATTGGTGCCCGTTGGAGGATGCTTAAAAAATGTCTTACGAATGGCCTACATATCAGATTGAACTTCCGATGGGGTTTGATGTTCCGTTATTTATCCGTGCTGTGGAAGGAAAACACAAAAAGTTATGGCTTATTAAACTTGATGACGAGCCCGGGATCATACGGTTAAAAGGTGTGGTTCTTGGTGACAACGTACGGGTGTTTGTGGATATTATATCTCCCCATCAAAAAGATCATAACCGGATGCGGTATATGTTCGTAACAACCCCGTGGTATCAGAACCTTTCCGCGAAAGAAGTAACGAAAATCATATCCGAGATCGTGGGGTCTGATACGATCTATCACGAAGGTGAGAGGGTGTATCTGTAAAATGAAAGCAAATAAACCTCTCGGTGGAAAGGCATATGGAAGTATCCCCCATCTTCCCGGGTCAAAGTATGGGAACCGTGAGGACAAGGGTGTGGATGAAAAAGCCGCAAAGTATTTCCTGGATAAAGCCGGGAAAGATGATACTATTTACGTGCTGGAGAAACTAGACGGATCGTGTGTCAGTGTGGCGAGGGTAGGTACTGAGATCGTAGCTCTTACACGGTCGGGGTATCCTGCAATATCATCTCCTTACTATCAACATCATATGTTTGCCGATTGGGTGTATGAGAATATAGATCGGTTCTCGTTCCTGAACGATGGTGAGAGAGTTTGCGGGGAATGGTTAGCACAAGCGCATGGGACCAGATATGATCTCGCGGGAAGGGATCCGTTTGTGGCTTTCGATTTATTTATCAGGGATACCCGTCTAAGTTACGGAGCGTTACTCAGGATCACAATCAGAAATGATATTAACTACGCCCCCGTCCTATATGTCAACAATAAAAAAGGACTCTCTGTCAAACACGCTCTTAATCTATTGGGCGATCTCGGTAGATATGGGGCAATTGATCTGGCAGAAGGATGCGTATGGAGATGGGAACGACCGGATGTGATAATGTTGGCGAAATACGTCCGGCCCGAAAAAGAGATCGGGGGGTATCTGATGGATAAAGACGGCAACAAACTCCCGGAAGTATGGAACTGGAAACCATGACAGACACTTTAGATATTTTGTGGGAGAAATACGGAGAAGACCCCTTTTGGTTGTATGAGGCGGAACTTGTTGTTGCCAAGTGTCTTAACCTCTCACGGGCGAAAGCACAGCGAGCCATCCTTAATACCATGCCCGGGGGTGCAATCGAAGTGGTCGGATCGTCCCGCACTGTTACGACTTGCACATGTAACGGAGACGAACCACACACCCATTACAGTGGAAACCTACAATTTAAGTTCTATTGGCCGATATGGGGGAAACCAAAACGATAATAGTTACTAACAGATCAACCGGCGCACGTTTCTCTGATGTTTACACCCCGCACAGGGAAAATATTGGGGATCTGGAGGATCTCTGCGTTGATGCAGGACTAGACAAACAGTTAACTCGTTGTGACATCGAAGGATTAGTAAAGGGGATAAGCGATGATGAAACGTGGTATATGCTGGATGAGTGCGGCAATTGGGCATATTTACCAAGTTATTATAAAGTCGAAGTGATAAGATGACAAACACATACCCAGACGGTGCACCGTATGAAACAAAATTGCTGGAAGAGATCCGGTGTCTCCGGTGCGTAAACGAACGGATCTTAAGAGTAATGGACGAAGGGCTTTTCGTAGATTATCAGATGGAGAAGTTCCTGAAAGATAAAGTGAACGAGAAAACGGAGGAATAACTTATGGATGTAATTAACCAATATTCAGATTGTTATAAAAACAAATGTGAAGGATGTAAATGCGGAACATGTATTAAGTTTGAAGATTGTGAGAATAAAAAGTGCGCGTTCTGTAAGAAAAGAGGATATTACACGTTCTCTCCATACATCCCCTCAACACAATGGGGCGGATCTACTTCGCAAGGCCCCCCCTCTAACCCATGCGACTCGTGTTCGTGGCCGAAAGAACTAAAAGAGAAGTATCACGGAACGTATGTGGGAGATGCCCCGTGTCAATGGTGTCCGCATGGTAACAGGTTTACATGCTGATAATCCCCCCCTTTTTCTCAGTAAGTAATAGAAACCTTTATTACATACCAAAGACTTATATAGTACTTGGTTATGGCAAGAATATGTACTGTTTGCGCTCATAAAGATATAAAGAAAATAGATCGCGCATTAGTTGAACGAATCGATCCAATTGATAAAATATCGAAAGATTATTCGTTATCTACCTCTGCACTCAATCGACATATTGCAAGCGGGCATATCAAAGAGAAAGTAAAGAAAGCGGTAGAACGGGATTCAGCCAAAGAAGGCGCGGATATTATGGGGATGATAACTGAGGCGTATAACGAAACTAAAGTTATCCTTAAAGAATGTAGGGAAACTAAAATAGCCACTCTTAAAAACGGTCAAACAAAAGAGATCCCCCCGGACAACGATATGGCATTAAAAGCACTAGCAAGGATAGAAAAACAGATTGAAATTATAGGCAAACTGTTAGGGGCGTTTACTGAGAAAAGAGAGATCACTGGGGCAATTGCCATAAACATCGATAAAGACGATATTAACTTATAATGACGTTCAAGAAAACAAAGGACCAGCAAAAACTAACGAAACTTCTTGCAGGTCCACACACCCGTATCCTTGCGCATGGGGGGAGTCGTAGCGGAAAGACGTTTGGACTTATCCGGGCGATATGCGTAAGAGCATCTAAAGCCCCGGGATCACGGCATCTCATTACCAGGTTTCACTTCAGGGATGCTAAGATCGCCATTTTTATGGACACACTTCCTAAAGTTCTTTCGGTGTGTTTTCCGGACCTTAAAAAGAACGTAGAGTTTAACCGCACGGATTTCTATGTTAAATTCCCTAACAAAAGCGAAATTTGGATTGGGGGATTAGACGACAAGGAACGAACAGAAAAAATATTGGGTCTTGAATATACAACCATATATTTTAACGAAGCGTCACAGATCAGTTTTGGATCCGTCCAAACTGCTCTTACCCGTTTAGCTCAAAAATGCCCGGAGATACGGAACAAAGCATATTTTGATTGCAACCCCCCAAGAAAGAAACATTGGCTTTACAAACTGTTTTTCATTAAAATTGATCCTGATACCAAGAAGGCGCTTAAAAACCCAGAATCGTACGTAGAGATCCAGATGAATCCCGAAGGCAACAAAGAGAACTTGTCAGAAGGATATATTGAGGAGACACTAGAAACACTAACCGATCAGAAACGCGCGCGGTTCTTAGAGGGCAAATGGCTAGACGACGTTGAGGGGGCCGCGTGGAAACGGGCATGGATCGATAACACTCGCGTCGTATCAGTACCGGAACTATACCGGATCGTTGTGGGTGTGGACCCGGCGGGCACGCACAATAAAAAAAGCAACAGTACCGGTATTGTGGTTGCGGGGGTTGATGCGACGGGACATTATTACATAATTGCTGATCGTACTGTCAATGAGGCAACCCCGGAAGAGTGGGGTACTGCGGTAGTCAACGCATATCGTGAGTTCAAAGCAGATAAAGTGATCGGGGAAACCAACTACGGGGGGGATCTAGTTGAAAGAAACATTAAGGTATGCGACAGCACGGTCCCGTTTGATAAAGTCACAGCCAGTAGGGGCAAGATCGTGCGGGCAGAGCCGATAAGTGCACTGTTCCAAAAAGGGTATGCTCATATTGTCGGAGAGTTTCCGGAATTGGAAGATGAGATGTGCAACTATTCCCCGTTAATGCAGGCAGAAGAGAAGATCGACAGTCCGGACCACATGGACGCGATGGTATGGGCGGTCACATCGTTGGTGGAAGGGCACCACCCGGGCGAACCGATCCCAGGATCGTGGTGTGGGTTCGGGGGGGCACCGGAGAAAGATCCCTATCATATCGAGCCGGAAGATCGGCAGTATAGTAGTATCCTTGGGTTCTGATCTCTTTTTATAGAAACTTATTTAAGTGAATATAACAATTTTGATTACTTATGTCATTGATCCCGAAAAGCAAGTTCCTGTTCTGGGGATATCCTAAAAATATAAATACTTATAACGACTATTGTTTTGTATGAAAAAGGTGAATGTATAATGTGCAAAGCGTTCAGTTGTTTGATCCACCGTAACAAGAAAGTCACGTGGAAATTTGGTGTTGATTCTCACGAAGATCTGATCAAGATTGCCGGGTATAATGACGACAAAGACGATCCGGTATTTGCGCGGGTAGAGATATCACCCCAAAACGGCGACTATCTCGACCCGGAAGTCCCGTATATCTTCAAACTTGATGAAAAAAGAACCCCGTCGTGGTGGTCGGATTCCTACGAGAACAAATGTTGGGATGCGCAGGAGAAGTGGCTGGCAAAACTCAACACGATCCTTATACGGAAACAGATCGTCCCCCCATTCCAGATCAAACCCCCGAAGATTACGGATGAGCACATTACACTGTTAAGGGAATGGCAGAGCGTGAGGCAGAGCGTGTGGGAGAGCGTGAGGCAGAGCGTGTGGGAGAGCGTGGGGCAGAGCGTGTGGGAGAGCGTGTGGGAGAGCGTGAGGCAGAGCGTGGAGCAGAGCGTGAGGCAGAGCGTGTGGGAGTGCGTGGGGGAGAGCGTGAGGCAGAGCGTGTGGGAGAGCGTGAGGCAGAGCGTGTGGGAGAGCACGTTGGCATATAATGGATCGTTTTTCATTCTCCCCCGCAATGAATGGAAATACACTGAAAAAATCAAGACCGACGAATACCCGTTCCTCCCTCTCGTGAAACTATGGGAACAAGGACTCGTGCCTTCGTTTGATGGTGAAACCTGGAGATTACATGGGGAACGGGACGCAAAGATCCTCTATGAAATCACGGAACAAGATCTCAAAAAGATGGGGGTTTGAATGACATTAACAGATGAAGAGATCCGGCTTAAAGCGGTAGAGATATCATGTAACGCGGTAAGCAGGGAAGTGTCGGCAATGATTGTGTCTGGAAGATCAACGAAGTTTCACCTCGGGATGGTTGATGATATCGTAGAGTATGTAAAGACAGGAAAGAAACCGGAGTGAGTGAAATGGATTCAACAGAATTTCTTATAATCGCAGCGTTCGTTGTAATAGGGATTATCGCCGTTGGGGCATTGGCGTTCTGCTTTTGGTGGTTCGCCGGATACCTTTGTGTCACGTTCGGGTGGTATGCGTTGGACGCCAACGCGCAGATCGTGACGTGGGTTGTGCTGGTAACTATCGGATGCTCGGGCGGGTTTGCGAGGACGAACTAACATGAAACACTTTATCCTATCAAGTTACAGCGGGGGATTTGTGATCAATGAACGTTCACACTCACCTAACAAAGTAGAGTGCATAGATGGGGAACTATCAGAAACGCAAGTGAAAGCAATAGCATATAAGCTGCTTGCAATGGTAGAATCGGATAAGGTAAGATGAAATGAAAGACACGCGCGGAAGGAAACGGAAACCAGGATCTGAAGGAATAACGATCCGGGTAAACATTCGTATTGTAGATAGGATCGATGCGTTAAGGACAGATGGAGAGAGCAGGGACGACGCGCTTTTCAGGATCCTTAAATTTGCAGGAGTGTGATTAAAGTATGAGTTATTGTTATGACATGATCAAAAAGTTCCGCAAAGAGGGCAATTTCTGCGGCCTTGATAAAAGTGAAGTGTCACGGCTTGAAGCATATTTAGAAATTGTGGATCTCTTGATGAAACAACACTTGGAGGAAAAAGATATTGTCGAGAAGTTCCCGCTGGGTGCTGCGCGCGTGCTAATTCCAATCAAGGACGAACGCAGAGGCAATGGTCTCTCTTTTGTTACCGAGCGATTGAAAGAAGGATCGCGGGTGACAGCAAAGGATCTAAAAGAAAAGTTGGAAATTTCCAACCAAAAAGTGAAGCCAAGTTCGGCAATTGACGAAAAGAAAGAACCATCGCCCCCCGGCACAGATACCAAACCGTTTGATCCGTGTGGGGAAGGGTGCCCCGATTGTCCGACCGAATGCCGTGTTGAAACAACACTGTCAAAACCCCCTGCACAAGAACAAGAGATCGTAACATTTGTAACTCCATTCGTCCGCGCGTCTCAGTTGGATAAAGTCCAGGATCAAGGTATTGTGGCGGCATCGCTGGCAACGGACCCGAAACCGGATCCTGCGAAAGAGGCGCGGGAGAAGATGGAGTATCATGCAACGGAACTTATAAAACTGTTTTCTCCGCAGGTCCAACAGATCGTGAGGGACGTAATGGAATATCACAACAGTTATAAGGCGAAAGACGTAATCTATTATGCGTTACAGATGTACGGAGAACATAGGAAGAAGTGGTAAAAACGAACGATATCACAAAAGGCATACTATTTTTTGGTTTATCTCAAAATTAATCCATCGATTATTCCCACGCGGTTTAAGACAATGGAAGATGCGTGCGGGTGGGTATTAGAGAATGAGAAAAAGATCTGTAAAATAGATAAGGATATTCGGTTATCTTCGGAAGTGCTTGCAGAGAAGATCTGGAGGGAGGTCGGATCGGAAGAGAGATAAATATAAATAATAGGGGTGCGTATACACTTAGCAATCAAAAAAACATGAGGTGAAGTAAGAGATGGACATACCACGATTGATCTGCACTCGGTTTCAGAAGCGTGATAATAACCGCAATAAAACCTGCGTGCACGTCTTTTACGATGACGATGGAAGTGAGTTTGAGTACTGCGACATTACTGATAAGAGGTGCTTACTATGACTGCCGATAACCCCTGCAACTGCGAGAGGCACGAACTTCCCTATTGTGGCAACTGCCCCATTTATGAGACGACACCACATCCGATACATGACGCCGATCTTCACTATTGCGGCAAGGAGCGGGTATCAATCTACCAATTTGACTGCACAAAGCACAAAGGGTGCCTCTCTCACCCCAAGGCGCGGGAATACTTGATGCGGGATGTGGTGGAGGAATTGGAACGAAGAAGTGTTGATTATCGCAACGATGCTGAAAAAAAACTATGGTGTGGATATTCTATAAAAGCAGCCGGATTGGATGAGGCCATCACGCTCATCAAGGGTGGTGTGAGGAAATGAAAACAGAATCCGAGATCAAAGAACGATTAACCGAAATTAAAGGAGAACTTCGCAACCTCGATAACAAAGAGGCATTGAATCTTTCGTTGTCGTGTGAAGAGTATGAAGTGTCGGATGCTCTTGTAGCAGAACGGGATGCCTTGGAATGGGTGCTTGTATGACCCCCGACAGCAAGCAGAAGGAATACATTATCAGCAAAATACGACTGCTTGATCTTGAAATTAACTGCCCTCGTTATCTGTATATTGGTGGGGCAAAATGCGATCGGAAAACAGTGTTTGCAGAGATTCGGTCCCGCCTCGGTCCCCCACCCTGCCCGCATTGGGGTATTGAGCATTCAGATGGGATGGAATGGGTATGCAGCCGCCCCGCCCCGGCACCATGCGTTTGGACATATGAAGATGTTCATAACAAATGGGATACCGAATGTGGAGATGCCTTCCAGTTTGAGGAGGGGGATATTCGGGATAACAATTTCAAGTTCTGCCCATATTGCGGCAGGAAAATACAGGAGCACCCATGATCCCGCAGCCACAGCAGCAGGAAATTAAATCGTGGTCAGGAGCATATATCATGTACATCAAAGAGGGAAACGTCGTCATAACGGGGGCGAACAAGTTCAAAAACTTTAAAGCAGTTTTTCCGATACCAGACGTACGGGATTTGGTAGACACCCCCCCGGCACCGGATGCACTTGCAGCAGCATACGAAAGAGGTATGAGGGAATCGTCCTCACCAAAGCACGATGCCGCCATAGCCGCCCGAACCCTGGAAGAGGTGCTGGATGAACTCGAAGAGGGTATCAGAAAACTACCACAAACACACTTTGCATCTGTAATGGATTTGATTCAATCCCTCCGGCAGCAGGAGGCGCAGCGATGACTCCTCAGGAAGCAATTGAGAAATACGGCCCTGAACTGTGGGATCGGATGTGTAAGACCGGGTATCTTGACGGGATCACATGCACGATCAAACGGGCGCTCTGCGAGTATAAATGCAGAGAATGTGGGTATACTACGCAGGTAATGAAAGATGGCAAGGATCTTTACACAAAAGAAGACTGTCCTGCATGTTACAGTTCCGGAACGATGGGTTTTATCAAGTTCCTAGATGCGATCTCAGACATTCCCGAACGGGATATTAGTATTGCCCTTCGTGCCGCGCAGGGAGAACAAATCGGAGAATGGGAGTGGGATTAACCCGATGCCGACAGCATTAGCATTAATGGTATTATGCCCGATCCACGACGATTATCAGTTAGTAAGTAACTGCAAACTGTGCGATCAATATTGCGGCAACACTATGCTTAGTTGTGGGGTTGTTGAAGATGATGATACCGGAGGATACTGTGGCGCTTAACGATTGCAAGAACAAAGACAAACGGATCAAGAAATTGCGGGAGAGGATCGCGCATTTAGAGGAAGAAATTAATAGTACTAGAGATAAGATATGGGTAATGGAAGAGGAAATAAGGAGCCTGTGCGGACAATGCTAAAGAAATCCGAAGATAAACAGTATAAAGGGCAGCGTAAGAAGATCGTGTATCGTGAGACTCAGCAAAAGAACGGGCCGGCACGGATCGCGCATGTTGAAGAGTTAAAGAAACGGCGGAAGGATAAGAAGAGCAAAACGTTTAAGGCGTGTATGAAAGTATGACTGAGAATGTAACGATAATTGACATGGGCAAACTTATTGGAAAATACCTGAGAGAGGTTGGAGTGTTGCCCGAATATGCGCTCTCAAAGACAGACGAAGAGATCGGGAAATTGGTTTTTGAATCGTGCCCGGGCGGGGACCTTGGAGATTTTTTCGATTTTTATTATAATGCACGGTGTTATTACAAAATGGACACCCCAGAACCCAAAGACCCATATCCAGGAAGCATTAAAATAATAGATGGTGTTATGAGCGCGTATACAGGTAAGAATTGGGTTACTTTGAACGGCCCTCCGGTGACAGTATGACAATTCTTGACAAGCTTGTGGAAAGGAAAGATATTATCAAGTATTGTGAGGCCCGCATCGAGAAGTTAAAATCTAATCTCCGTAGAATCAAACAAATCCCGGAAAAAGATCGACAATATGCAGTAAAAAAGATTGCGGGTCGGATCCACGAACTCAAAGAACTAAAAACCGTTGTGCATGGGCACAAAGAACGGACACTATCCACTAAATATTGGGAGGATACAAGGGAATCGCGGGAGAGCAAGGAATGACCGAACCTAAGATCTGTATCCTGTTTGAAGTACCTTGTCATAACGTATGTGAAGAGTATTGTTTGGATCCGGGAGAAGTGAAGGACAAGGAACGGTGTAAGATGCCGGATGAAAAGGAGGGAAATTAAGTTATGTGGCCGTTTAGTAAACGCAAAGTGCAGGAAAAGCCCATTCAACCGCAATACAAATACGATGTAGGGCAGTGGGTAGAGTTTAAGTATTGTAATAAAATATTAAAGGGCATCATACGTCATAGAAACTATGATGATCGTGACGAGTTTAATAAATATGAAATCACGTATAATATTAATCCTAACGGATGGAGAACTAACCCTCGCGTGGGAGAAACTGATGTTTTATGGGTAACAACCCCCCCGGAAAAGACACTGGACGCCCAATATGATTATTGGATAACGTTCAATCCGAAATGTGGATGTCCGCCCGCATTAAAAGTAGAACAAGAGCCGGCAGACCCATTAGATCGACCGGCAGACCCATTAGGTCGAAACAATAGTTGTCTTGGTTTAAATGGGTATATTGATGGGATACGGTTAAAGAAGTTCTCATCAAAAAAAGAGGCGTATGATTATCTGTTTGAACACGATAAGAAGATCTGTAAAATGATCAGTGATAATAAGTGTCTGTCGGTATCTGCGTTAGTAGAGAAGATCAGACGGAAATTAGAGAATGATTAAGATGACTGATATGATTGATAAGAAGAACCTGCTTGATTATCTTGAAGATTGTAAAAACCGTGCTGGAAAATACGGAAATAATACAGTTACTGAGCAGTTGAATGTGATTATAACCGCGCTTTCAACCACTTTCTTCGACGCGAAAGAACTGGAGACAAATAAGTATCTGCGCACCCCGTGTCACATTCAGGACATCCCATTAAAGATAAACAACCACGAGACTAGGATTTCAGACATTGAAAGAACGTTCTGTAACTGTCCTGTTAACAAGTTTGGTGATTTTGAGAACCTCATCAAAGAGTGTGAGGAGCGTACAAAGACATATCCTGAAAGAAACCGGTGGCAGCTTAAACTCGAAGATCTTGAAAAACGGTTGGAGAACCTGGAAAAACAGATAGAAGATCTTAAAAAGAACCCCCCGCAGATAATGATGCTCCACCCCAAAAAAGGGACGATGGTTGTCACGTTTAGGGACGTAATTTGTGGAGCCCCGGAGACCCATATTTACAATTGTGAGAATCTTATTTCAATATCTTTTTCAGATCGGTTATAATCCCCCCCCTTTTTTCCCTCTCACTGTAATAGAAACCTTTAAGTATAAGTAACAGATATACTTATAAAGATAACGATTACTTTTGGTAAATAATCTTTTCTCAATAAGAAAAGGGGCGCGCGGATAATGGTAGCTAACGATAACAAAATTATGAGTATAACCAGTGGTGAAGCGGAAGGCAACGAAGTTTTCATCTCATGGACCAACCAGTATTTAAACCCGAAAATAACGCCGGATACTGCTAACCGGTATCTTACACAAAACATCCACATGAAAAATAATCTGGTTAACATGCAATCCCAGATCTTCCCGGGTGAGCCGGACATCGATATGGTCGGGGAGGATGATGAGATTGACGAAGCCGGTACTAAATGGCTGCGGGATCTCTTGTATCCGCTTCAGATCTACAACTCCATGCAGATAAGCTGGCAGGATTGTATGGGGCACGGGTGTTCTGTCAAGTCTCCCGGCTTTGTGAAAGGGAAAGATAAGAAATACACTATAACCGAACTCCGCGATCTCCCTGCAATATCGTTCCGCGAAACCCCGGGCGGGTTTGCTACAAAAGGCGTATCGAACGGCCTGATGCCCGGGATCGTGTATGATCCGGAAATGAAATGGGTAGATGATAAAGGAGTTGAACATACCGGGAAAGTGCGCGCGTTCCAGAACGACGGGAAAAATTCCAACACTACCGAAGTCGAGAACTTTTACATTATCCGCGATCCGACCACACCGGCACCGGCAGGGTTGGCGTATTGTCTCCCGGTATACCCCGTTATCGCAATGATCGATCTGGCAAACCAAGCAGCGAACCAACAGATGGCACGGACGGGCGCCCCGCTGATATTCCCGAAGATCGCCGACGATGCGCAGTTAACCACAAATATTAAGACGTGGGGCGAACAGTTTATTAAACGGTGGGGTAAGAACACTGGGTTTGTACTTCCGCCAGGCGTGGACTTAGCTAACCCCAACATCCACGAAACCCAGAACGCTAAGCTCAGGCTAGAAGCCTTGATCGGGTGGGTTAACAGCTTCTTCAACCCGACATCGGTATTAAAACGAGAAGGGCAGACGCTCTCCTCATCTGACACCGCAGCGCTCCAAATCTGGAATAATTTTATATCTGGCCAACAGGCATGGATAGAGTATGCGTATGAATGTATGCTTAATCCACTCCTTGAGCCGAACGGGTATGCGGGGAAATACGTACGGATCAGGTTAACGCGCCCGACAATTGACCGGAGCCAACAGAAGATCGAGCAGTTAAAGATCGGGTTTACGGCTAAGGCATTAACACCGGAACTGATATACAAGAACTTAGATGCATTGGACATCCCGTCATGGAGTGAAGAGTATAAGGCCCAGCTTGATGAGTATAACGCATCGCAGCAACCGGCACAGGATCCGTTTGGCGGGTTCGGGGGATCTCCGTTTGGGCAGGAACAGTTCCCGGTAGGTAACATTTCACCGTTGCCCCCGGCCAAACTAGAACGGACGGAACCGTACCGGGAAGTTAAAAGCGGGATTACTGAAGCAATCCAAGAGGCAAAGAAGAAAGTTTTGGGAGCTCTGAAAAAGTCATACCCTAATACCGCCCCTGCACAGAAGCCGGGGCTTATCCAGAACATTAAGGACGCGATTTTCGGGAATGCACCGGGTGAAGAGGGCACGTGGGTAACGATCAACGGGACACACATCTTAATTAAAGACGGCGAAAGTATCGGAGATGCATTTGCGAGACACACCGGAAAACCACTACCTGCGAAATCATACGCAACTCCGGATAATCCAGATTCCGGGGGATATGTGAAACTCGGGGATGAAAACGTGTGGGTTCCCGGCAACGAGACTGGTGCACAAACCATTAAAAGAATTACTGGGGAAGATATGTTACCCGGGGAAAATGTGGGTCAGGCTATGGATCGTATCAACAAAGCACCAAAACCATTAGCAAAAATAGTGTATTCTGACGACGAGACCCCCCCCTCAACTATATCGGTAAAAGGGAAACTAATTACCATACATGAAGACGAAACCGTTGTTGATGCGTATAAAGCGTCAACAGGTAAAGAGATGGAGCATACCGGTAAATCCGGTATTGATGTCCGGCACACATCATCTGAGAATAAACCACAAAGTGATTTTGGGCATGCAATGTTTGTTAGAGGGGATATGGAACGCCGTGTCGCGGGGGCATATGGTGATGTAAGGTGGACCTACGACCGATCACAAGGCACCGATATAAATACCCTAAAATCCGAGACGATCAAAGCATGGAACGATGATCGCGCCGCGGGGTTGTTTGTTGGCGAAGATGAATACATATCTGGGAAAGACGCATTTAAAGGATTCACCCCCTCCGATATAGTTGATGGTGCCCAAAATTGGGATGATGGTCCTAGAACACAATGGTTTTATGAGCGCATTGCAGAACCAAGAGGAATTAAAGCGGTAAATTTCGGAGATGGTAGTGTGGTTTTTGATAAATCATTAATGAAAAAAGTTCCGGGGTATAAATGAAACTAAGAAGAGTTTTTCCAGACCGTATAATCAGTCATAAACTCAAATCCGAGATATCCCCCACATACTTTAACCAACTTCGACACATGATGGGAGATCATTTTCTCAGCACTTTTTCGGGTCTTTGCTTCAACAAATGTTTGCATAATCCAACATATCATTGTGAGATAATAAAACTATCTCTTATTCCCCTACCAACAAATTACAAACGGAGCGCGATCCATGCCGTTTGAAGAGGAAGAACTGATCGACGATGCATTTAAAGCACTGGAGGCGTCAACCATTGCCGCGCTAGTCGATCAGGCAGCAGAGGCGTATATCCGGGGGGAAGTCAGAGCGCGGAAAATACTCGGGCTTGGTTTGGATTTTAATTTGATTTCATCTAAGGCCGTGCTGGCAACCAAGAATTACCGCGATATGCTGGAAGCGCAGGGCGGATCGTTAGTTACTAAGATCACGGAAGACGGGAAAGCGTACCGGACCTTTGAGCCATGGCTAAAAACCGGAATTGACGCGGATCGTGCGCGCGTAGGTGAGATTGTAGCGGATGCGGTGAGGGAAGGTAAACCGCTTCGGGAAGTTGAAAAAGAGCTCGAAGGTGTTTTCTCCATGCGTGAGCATAATGCGAAACTTACGGCCTACCAAGAAACTAAGGCGCAATTTAACTCTGGGGCAATGGCCCGGTTTAAGGAAGAAGAGATCCGGAAAGCTAAGTGGGTACATATGGACCCGCAGGACAATCCCCGTCCTGAACATCAGGAGTTAGACGGGCAGGTATTCGATTTAGACGACCCGATCTGGGCGGAATTAGATCTCCCTTGGTGTCATTGTTATGCAGATCCTTTAATCCCTACTGTTGAGGGGATGGACGAAGAAGAGGAGGTATTCAATATTACAAATAAAATAAAGGATAGAATAAATAATTATAATTTTACTAATGCAGATGAAAAGGAACAATAGAAACCATTATTACCTATTAGAGCAATAATTACACTCTTGATCTTAATATGATTTCTCCTTTATCAACAGAATTTAAAATCGCGTGTGAGATCTACAGGTACAACCAGAAAAACGAACCCGTCTGGTATAAAAAACTCTGCGACCGGTTTAACGATCTCGCCCCAATACTAAAAATAAGCATTGATAGTAAACGGGTTGGTGAATGTATCGACACTCTTTTTGATTGGGGTATTATAGGCGCCGATTATGGATCTACAGATATGGGACATGCAGGGAGACGGCTGTTTATAACTAAAGAAGCAGCACCCATTATCAGAGAACTTTATAAAAAATATTGGGTGGTGTGATGGTGATACGTTACGCTTCTTGAGAAACTAGAATCGGCGATAATCTGGGTATTAGATAACTGTTTTCCCCCGTTTCAGGACGTGCCGTGTCCCGAATGTTCCGGCAGCGGGCATATCCGGTATTACGATAACGACGGGGATTATACGGATCGGTGCGTGTGTTGGCGATGTCACGGGAAAGGAGTGATCGAACATGGCCGATTATTCTGAGTTTGAAAAACATCTGGTCCGGCACCTGGATAAAATTATTATAGGTGTAGGGATAATGATTATTATGTATTGTTCTATTATGATCTTGGTTCTGAGGGGATAGCGTGAAAATATCGTTCGATGTGAGGAAACTAATTAACCTTGATAATGGAGATGGTGATTTTGTATTGTACGGGATCCGTAAAGACTCCGCAAAGATCCTGCATCAATACAGAGGTAAGCGAGCCCGCGTAACTATCGAGGTTGGGGAATGAAAATATCGTTCGATGCAGATGGATATGTTTGCTGTTATGCGGGCAATTATACTCTTACATATGAATTAAATAAAATACCCCCGAAAACATTAAATTTACTTTCAAAAGAATTTCATAGTAAAAAACTTCGCGTAACTCTTGAAGTTATTGGAGAGATAGAATGAACCCCCAAGGCACGATCCGCGCTTTAATTGCAAACGATCCACAACCAGATAGAGATGGAGATCGTAATAAGTCAAGAGTTGCCGAAATATGGTTTTCTCCAGAAGATGAGGAGGACGTAAAAGCGATTATATCCGGTAGAGATATGATAACATTTAAGGTGATGAAATGATCGAAGAAGAAGGATCTTTTAAAAACGGTGCGTGGGTGAAACGAGAACTTACGCAATACGAGAAAGATATCGAAGCGTGGAGGAACGATATCTTAAGTGATCCGGTGTTTGTCCGTGATTTCATGGAAGAATGTACCGGCGCGCGGATGTTTGACGACGTGTTTTCAGGAATGAGGATATCGACAGAGATGATGTGGCATATGATCACTCCCGATGAAAACAAGAACGGTGTTAGTTATACGGTTGTGATTGAAAATGACAACTAAAATGGGAACGGTTAAGATCGAGTGTGACGGGATGATAAGCAGATTGTGGATAAACGATGTTGAACAAAAAAACTTAACGAACATTGAGTTTAAACACAACGTTAACGGATACCCCGAAGTCACAACCACACAGATCCCAATCAAGGATGATGGAAAGACACCCGATCTTATGATCTGCCCTATGCATTCACAATGTCTATATCCGAGATCTGATTGTTACCACAAAACCCCCCACGAACGCGATAAAATGTGTGCCCATAGGTTCTGTAATGGGTGCCCCGATTGTATCCCTTACGTAGAACCGAAGAAACCAAAACGATGTGGATGTTTGAAGATCCCGTGGTCTTTTATACCATGTCCACACTATCATAACGATTATACAAAACCCGAACCAGAGTGCACGTATGAGGGGGATTGTAAATATTGCCGCGAATAATCCCTCCTTTACGAAATAAATGCCATCTTTGGGTGTTTTCGCATCGCGTCCCGCAGTGTCCCCATTTCAAACCCGGCGAATACCCCCCAGAGTTTGTATGTGATTATAGTGGCCACTGTAACAACAAGTTAACTCCGGGGTGGGAATTTAGATGTCCCGGATAACCCCATTCCAGAACAACTATCCGGAATTATACCCGGGGCATTCTCCCGTGCGGATAAAAGAGATCCGGCCTAACAGAATGTATTTGATTATCTCATTTACAAGTGACGACCCGATCCTTTATGAGACAAAACTAGTGAGGGTTAAAATAGATGATTGCGTTAACGAACCGCTTAAAATCCCCGTTACGACTATGTTCAAAGGGTTCGATAAAGTAGCTGAGAAACACCATATCACGATCCAGGTTACGCCTCCCGCACATTATAAGCAGGCGGGATTAACTTCCCCGGGGTGGATCACAGTCACGGATACGGATATCCCGTTTGATTACGGTACGCGGGTAATGGATTGGCTTTACGATGTCAGCGACGACCATAAAAAAGAGATTGCAAAACTAATAGGCGACGAGGTAGATGGACTAAATGAAGGGTATGATATTGGATGCGTTATACTGGAGCGCCTTATGGACGATCTGCGTGATCATATGGGCACCCCGAACGACACACTAAATCGCTCGAACCCGTTAGATCAATACAAGATGGCGATAAATGGCGAAAGTCGGGTACAATGTAACAACATAGTGGACATTTTTACATATTTTTGCGCATCGTATTATGTACCTGCACGAAGAATCAACCTATGGCAAGGCGGGTTGTTTAACTCGGATATTGTCAAATCGTTCGGGTATAACCTCCAGACGGCGGGGGGACATACGGTTGCTGAGGTTTACGACGAAGGGAAAAACCAGTGGATCATGATGGATCCAATGTATGGAATTGAAGCGTTCAAAGTGGATGCCGATTGCCATTACCTGAACGTTGCCGAACTTCAGACGTTTATCAACAATCCAGATTTCCTAAACACGATTGAGATAACAAAGTATGTCGGGGACGACCATTTCGAGTTTAACCGGAAGTTCAAAGAGGAATCGTTTTTCGGAACGTATCGGAACTATCTTAATTATTCTCAGCGGATCGGGTATGTGATGCCATGATTATTATTCGCGGAGATATTTATGATAGAATAATCCCGGAGCCTGGCACTATCAGTAAACACGAAGACGGGGATAGAGATCCAATGCATAAACGATGTATGCCCGATTATGTTGAGAGAGTAACAAAATATTCAGAAGATGTAAAAAAATACGATGCGGGTGGGTTGTTTGTTTATAACAAGTTACTTGATATCTCTGGGGATAGGGTTTATTTACAAGATAATGTTTGTAGGTATTATTTAGATCATAGTGAACTATGTAAATACGGCAAAATTAGAGAAAAACAAATGAAGTTCGATCTAATGATCCCCAATAGATGTTATGACAACTCTGTGTGTCTCTCAAAGAGAATTGGGGGTAATGTTGCTGTAGGCTATGCTTGGAGAGATGACGAGAGGGAATGGCGCGCTCATGCGTGGGTTGAGAAAAACAATGTTATCCATGAAACAACATCCCCCCGTGATCTCTATTTTGGGTATCGTGTCGGACGAGAGGGGAAAAGACAGACTCCAGAGCAAAGGATTATAAATAAAGTTACCCAATTAAAGAAGTTTGGGTGATGATATGAAACTAAAAATATCTTTTGATCTCTTTACAGAAGATGATAGTGAGGAGGCCGCAATAGAGAAAATAAGAAAACTAATAAAGGGGCACGGTGTTGTTATCAAACACACTTGTGGTTGTATAAGTAAAGAAGAGATGGAACTCCGAATTAAACGGAGAGGGTTGCCAACATTCTGTGATGTTGATTGAAATGACCGATATAATTATTTGTCATATAATCATGTTTATTGGTATTTTTATTAATATGTATTTTTTATTAAATACGGGCGACCCAGTATTTGTTTTTGCGATCATCGTATTTTGTGCGCTCCCATTTGTATTTGAGTTCTGGGATATAAAATGACCGTTAAAGTATGTCAATGTAACGGATCTGCCGTATCAGTAGATGGAGACGAGATGACGGAAGAAGAGCGGAGAAGTGCAAGAGAGATAATCGAAGCGTATAAGAAAGTATTAAATATGTTAATAACAAATAAGGTTAAATAGGTGTTGTTTTTTTGGTACTTACCATGTCATTTTTGGATAGGGTGCGAGCATCTTTTCATATCCTCCTGCACGGGATCCCCGTGATTGAAGATGATCTGGGGGAACCGTTCGACTGCAAAGATGATCCGGATAACCCACAGCAATTTATACCATGGCAATCGTGTCGATGGTTTGAAGCTCGGTATAGGTGCACTATTCCAAAGGGTTCGGACGAGCCGGCTCCGTCCGGTTGTGATCACGCGTGTCCTGCACGGCTGGAAGAACTTATGCGCGCGGAATATCTAGAGAGAGAAAACACGGATAGGTTTTACAGATGATAGACCCATTACTTAATGCAAGAATAGCATCGACTATTGCTAAACTGAATGATGCTGAGAAAGATTTGGAATATTTTGAAAACCATCGTTCACCCGATCTAAAACCCAATACATTCACTCAAACGTTTACATGTGGTGTTTGTGGGGGGGTTGGATCATATGAGGTTAAAACGGGATGGTTCTCAAAAAATAAAGTTAGGTGTTCTTCTTGCGATGGAAAGGGGTTTTACTCTAAGGAAGTAACAGACTATCCTCCAATAGAATCACAATTCACTCATTCAAACAATTATTATACTGGGTTATTAAATAGAGAGATGCACATTTCAGATTTGAAAACCGATCTGAAATACCTTTTGATTGAACAGGAAAAATTACAGGGTATGGTGAAAGATACTTGATGTTCTCTCCAGAAACTCTTTTTATCATCTCATGGGTCCTGTTCGTTATTGCCATTGCAGGAACGATCCTTAACATCAAGAAATCAGTTTATTGTTTCTATCTGTGGGGTGTATCGAACCTGTTATGGACGGGATATAATTGGTATATCGGAGAGATTGCATTAGCCGCGCAGTTTGCAATTAACCTGATCACATGCGCGTGGGGGGTTTACGAATGGAAGAGATCGAAATAAACGAGTTCCTGAAAGAACTGGCGGATCTCACCAATAAGTATAATATTGCTATTGGTGGGTGCGGGTGTTGCGGATCACCGTTTCTCGCAAGTAACAATGTAGAGGAATACGGGTGGAGCAATTCAATTTATGCAGAGAAGTTGGATTATGATCCTGAAAGCAAAACATATTCTGTTGCGGATGATGATTAATGGCGAAAAGGAAACGAGAACCAAAAGTGAATCGGATAGATCAGAACTGCGAGCCGGTATCTGAGGCTGATTGTATGATGTGTATGGTAATGAAAATATGTAAAAAAAGGAAAACGGTGATCTAAATTATCGATGAGATTCCAGTATTAAAATGCAATTTGCCGCAACACGATAAAGTATATATTTATCCGTTGTGCGACATCCATTTCGGGGATAGCGGATCGTTTGATGAGAAAAAGTTTAAAGGGTATCTTCAGTATATCGCAGACACACCGGAAGCATACTGTATATTTAACGGCGATCTGATTAACTGCGGGCTGCCCGGGGGTGTTGGCGCGGAAGATTTCTGGGATCAGAACCCACTTACGCCTCAAGATCAAAACGATTGTTTAGTGCGGATGGTGGAAAAATACAAAATAGAAGATAAGATTATTGCGATTGTGGGGGGCAGTAACCACCCGGGACGAGCAAAAAAACTCACCGGCCACAATTACGATCTTCAGTTCGCTAAAGATCTTGGTTTGTTAGATCGATATGTTGAACCGCTGGGGATGTTATTTCTGGGGGTTGGGCAACGCAAAGCATCAACAAAAACGCACAAGAAAGGATCTTCAGTGTGGTACTCTATCATCATCACTCACGGGTGGGCCGGGGGAAGGCTTGCCGGGAGTTCGATTAATGCAACCCGCGATCTCGGAGCCGTGTATGGTGCCGATTGTGTCATAACCTCTCACCGGCATTTAGATGCAGGGACGAAAGACGAGTTTTATTTCCCAGATTATCATAACAAAAGCGTATCAAAGATCAAGAGGTTGTATGTCAGTGCCGGAACGTTTATGAAATACGCGCCGTATGCTATTAAAAAAGGACTGAGGCCGAACGGCACGGGCACACCAAGGATACGGTTTGATGGGACAAAAAAGGACGTGCACGTAAGCATTTGAGGGGAAATAATGATTCTGACGGTCGAAAATCTGTTCGGGGCGCGTGACACAATCGAAGGGAAAACCGTGCGGGTAACACGGAAAGGGTTGTTTGTTGACAATATTTTGTGGCACCAACCCGGGGAAGAGATCCAGATCCTTGATATAACGGAGGAGAAATAAATGGATGATAAATACACATACCTTGGAACTGCGGCGGTATTGGGGTTCTTAAACAAACGCACCGGGCACGAATACACGCTGATGGTGAACGATGCGGGGGGGTTCCTGACAAATGAATCGACGAAAGAAAGCGAATGGTTTGATCAGATATCCGATATGAAAGATAAGTATCCGGACATTGCACGGAAAACACAGAAGATGATGAAAGGGATATTGATTGAGGTTGGTGATTGATGAGTATTACAGATCCGAAACTAAGCGAGATGGAAAAACAGTTGATCTTACTTCTCCGCACTACGGCGGGGTGGAGCTGGCAGAACATAGCTGATGAGTTAAACAAACGGTTCTCCTGCTACAACAACGGAACCCGGCACCGGGATACTGTGTACAAGTTCATGGTCCGTTACCGGAAAGAACAGCGGGCACAGATGATCGCAGAGTTACGCGCGCAGGGGTTCCCGGAAGATGAGATCGTTATCAAAATGGCGGAAGAATATACGGATATATAATTATGTCTGCACCGAAAGATCCAGAAAGATATAAAAAATGGATAGATAGTAAGAGCAAAGCACACAAAGGAAAAAAACTATCCGACGAAACCAAGAAAAAAATTAGAGATGCAACGAGTGGGGATAAAAACCCATGGTTTGGAAAAACCCATTCAGATGAAACAAAACAACATCTTATTAAAATTAATAAAAATAAAGTAATGGACGAATCTGTAAAAGAAAAAATAAGGTGTTCTATGTTGGGAAGACCGAGCCCAATGCGTGGGCGAAAACAATCCGAATCGTCACGAAGAAAAATAAGTGATGCTATAAAAGAAAGATTTAAAGACAAGGACATTCGATTAAAATTAAGTATAAAGATGAAAGAATTAAGAAACACCCCAGAAAATAAAGAAAAGGCAAAAAAAACAATGTGTAATAATTGGAAAAACAAAGAATTTATAAAACGAGTTCATGAAACCCACGATGGAGATAAAACCCATTTGTGGAAAGGGGGCATATCTTATGAACCATATTGTCCGAAGTTTACCAAAGAATTTAAAGAGCGGGTGCGCTCGTATTGGAATTACGCATGTGTTGAATGTGGTAAGAAACAAGAGGATAATATAAAATCTCTTCACGTTCATCATGTAAACTTCCGGAAAGATGCGTGCTGTAATAAAAATGTTATACCCCTTTTTGTTCCACTATGCAATAAATGTCACACTACCACAAATTTCAATCGCGAATTTTGGGAAGATTGGTTCACAGAAATAATCAATGAATTTTATAATGGAAAGTGCTATTATAGTAAGGGAGAGGATCCTGCATGAGTGCTTGGGATAAGAACGGGGTGCCGTGTGGGCTGGAAAAAGAGGACGTAAAGACTTATTTGGTTCAAGGGAGATGGGGAACTGAGAAGAAGATCATTAAAACGCACCGGTGCACCATTGAGTTTTGTCCGTATAAGAGCAGAATTTGTAAAGCGAAGATCGAGCATAACGTAGAATAAAAAAATAGTTATTCTTCTATTTGTTTTGTTAATACTATTGGAGAACCGGTCTCCCCTATTGGAACATAAATCGTTTTTGGATTGCTTTTCATTGTCTCGATCCAATACCACTGTAAATACTCTGGTGTTAAGGATTGTTTAATAATATCATTTGCTTTTGCAGTACCCTCTGCTTGGACAATAACTCGTTTTGCCTCCATTTCTTGTTTGCGTACTTCCAACTCTTTTTCTGCAATCTCAGTATCCATTTTCATTTTATTTACAATGGCATTTTTATAAACATCCGGAAAGTCGATGTTACGGATAGATACCTGCTCAATAACAATGGAATCTCTAACCCCCATCTCGTTTATACGTTCCGAAATCCCAAGATATAACTCGTTTTCCAATTTGGCACGATCCGATGCCCCGGTCTGTGACGCAGAATACAATGTTTTGGTATCATACTTTGAAATCATATCCCTTGGTACAGAATGGATGGGATTTACCATAATAACGGATTGATAGTCTTCTCCTACGATTTTGTAAACTTCTGTTGCTTTATCCGGATTAATATGATAGTTGATTGCAATTCCCATGGATGTAGATAGCCCATCATTAGATAATGCTGTGATAGTGGCCGTATCTGAATTTCCATAATCCATATATTTCTGTGTGCGCGTGCTCATTGAGATAACATCTGTGAATGGCGATTTAATATGCAACCCTGGTTGAAATGTAGTGTCCTCCACAACCCCAAACGTGTTTTTAATTCCTACAGTACCTGCGGGAACAACAGCAATACATGTCATCCAAACTGCAATAATAGCAATTACTGCAAATATAATCGCAGGGATAACAACCCCCCAACAATTTCCTCTGTCAAAAGACATATACTACTAGATGTGTTGTGAGTATTTATTTCTTTCTCATCGTCGCACCCCCCACCAACACCATTGAGATCTGCCAACAGAACCGCAGGGTACTCAAAGGATTGGGGAGTTTTTTAAGAAACGGGCGTTATCAGTGATATCTTTATATATGTATCATATTTGAGTGATAATCTTTATTAACTCTTTTTAGAACTACTATATAAACCTATTCCTATAAGTATGATTGTGAGTAATATTAATGCAGTAGTGCCTATTACGTTAGGCGCTATCTTTTTGCAAAAAGGTAAGGGGGCGCTTATAATTCCGGAAGGTGAATGGCAACCCCCCGACGCAGGAGATGCACCGGGGGAAATCAAATCTATTTTGCGTACAGTATACTCCGGGTGCCGTGACAAGAACCCGGCGGAGACTCCGGAAGCTAAACAGCAATGCGCGTCGATTGCGTGGGGGGCCGTCAAGAACGCCGGATGGAACAAGGATCCGGAGGGTAAATGGGTGAAAGAAGAAAAACAAACCAACATATCCGAAATTACCACAGAAACCGAAGATATTGTCTCATTTCATAATGTTGATATTCAACGTCTGGAGGTGTTCCATACAAATAACGGTGTGCCCACGTTCTACCCAGAAAAATATTTCACCAATGTGTCGGATTGGGAGGGGATCCCTGTTGTATATCAACGCACCCCCCCAAAGGGGGGGCGTGGGAAACATATTGGATTTTGTGACGTAATTAAAAACGAGTTTGATCCTGCAAGCTATGTTAAAGTTGGTCGATTAACCAACGTCAGGTTAGCAGAACGCGGAGAACCTACTTTAACCGGAGAGATTGTTTTTAATAATCCGTCGTGCACACTTGCCGCAAAAGCAAGAGAGTTATCTATATCGACTGGGTTTTCCGCACCGATTGAAAACTTGGATGATGGCCGAAAAACCATTGCCGGACAAGTTGCCCCGAATCATTTACTTTTATTTAAACGGGGTTCTTGCCCCAACTGTTATCCGAATGACCCAGGGGCACGATTGTTAAATTTGATCGGTTCGGACAAACACGAGAACACCATCACCAAAGGAGATGATGAGATGGATGACGAAAGTAAGGGATACCTGAAAACCATCGCTGAAGGAATCAAGAATATGATCACGATGGATAAGGCAACTCCCGATGCCTCAAAGAACGAGGAACAGAAAATGACCGAAATTAAAAATGAAGGTATGGACTACAAAGCTGCTTACGAGGAGCTTAAGGCCAAGTATGACGCCCTGATGAAAAAGCAGGGTGAAATGGAGAATATGACTAACCTTGTCGATCAGTACAAGAAAGCGAACGACGAGGCCAAGGTTGCGTTTGAGAATATCGCTAAGGAGAACGCCGATCTCAAGTGGATGATGGTAAAGAACATTCTCCCGCGGGGTTGGGTAGACACGCCGGAACACGAAGAGGCCACCCGCAAAGAGTATACGGATACCCCCCACGAGTTCGCGCAGAAACTTGCTAGGGTTGTCAACCAGACCCCCCCGGACAAACCGGCACAGGGCACGACTGTAGTTAACCAGGTTGCCGAAGAGAACAAAGACTGGGGGACCATCCCAGTCGGGAAGAAATGAGGTGATATAAATGGCAGCAGAATTTGGTTTTGTAGCCCCGACGGGGCGCGTGTGTGCTAACCCTAGCAAGATCGCGTTCATCCGGGAATTTGAAGTTGAGACCGCCACCGGTATGTATGCCGGTCGGCTTGTGAAGCGCGGGTCTACCGACGCCGAGATCGTGGTTAACGACACTTCGGATAACTCAGCGGTTTATGGGTGGCTTGGATACGAGCAGGCGTCTATGGACGACAAGCCTGACACTCTGGCAACCGTTTGGACGGTTAACAAGAGCGCCCCGGTACTGAACGGTCACTGTATGGTGATCCAGGCGGCACTTTGTGGTGGTGCTGCAAACAGTGTGGTTATCGGCAACAAGCTTGCTCCGGCGTCATATTATGGGTCTCTTGACAAGTTCCAAGCCCCTTCCGTGGGTGATGGATATATCAAGCATAGGAACGCGGTTGCGATCTCGCTCCAGACGCTTGATAAGAGCGCCGTTGCAAGGACTTCGACTTCTACGCTGTGGGTGCTTTCTCTTATCTAAGGAGGTATAAAAAATGTCAGACGGAATTTTTAAACAGATGAGCCGCAAGGTGGTAGAAGGGATCAACGAACCCCTCCGGGAAACAATGATCGCCCGCAACCTGATGTATTTTGATACTAGGTATAAAGGACTTGGTGTCAGTAATATTCAGTCGCCTAAATACACCGACATGAAAGCGGCGGAGATCATGTATCGGATGCCCGATGGCACGCTGCCACGGGACAAAGTAGCTCCGAGCATGGACGAAACCAGGATCGTTACGCTGGTTGACGGATTCGAGATCCCGCGCGATGAGTTCGAGGCGTTCAAGGATAAAGGTATTATGATGGATACCGCCAATGCACTTTCAGCGTCCGAGAAAGTGATCCAGCGCGAAAACGATTTCCTGCTTAACGGCTGGAAACGTGACGGTTCCGCATACGAGATCTCCGGGCTCTCTGAAGGCGAAGGAACTAACGAACTTACCAGCAAGGATTTCGACACTAACGGGAATGCATACGATAAAGTAGCACTCGCAAAGGCAGCCCTGTTTGCAGCCGGCGTAAGTGCAACTTCGTTCCATCTTGTTCTTAACCCGACACAGTACGGGCAGCTTGACGGTAGCGTTTCTACTGCGGGTATTGAAGAGATGTTGCAGGTTAAACGCCAGCTCGGGCCGCGCGGTAACGTGTGGCAGTCTTCGGATTGTAGCGCATCGTTCGGCCTGCTTCTCCCGGACGATCCCGCGGGTAAGTATTTCCGCGCATACATGCCGCATCCGACGACTATCACTTTTGGGTATGATAGCATCGTAGGTCAGGACATTTCCCCGATCTATGGTACTGTCATGGAACGGATCGGTATCCACATCTCACGGAGCACGGCGATCTGTAAACTGTCTAACATCTGATCAGGGCGTGGTATAACATGCCTAAACATTTTTATCAGATCACGGGCGGGGTGATGGCGTATAACGGCGAGGTTACTAAAGCCGGGGATATAGTGGAATGGACGGACGAACAGGCAGCGGCTTGGTATCCGGGGAAAGGATGGATTAAACAGATCGAGAACCCGAACCCAGCACCAAAACCCGAACCTGAAAAAACAGAGCCGGTATTACCGGTTATTGAATCCCCGATCATAGAACCAGAACCCGTTAAAGAGGTAGATCCAGAATATGCCGAGGAAAAACCCGAACCTGAAAAAACAGAGCCGGAGACAGAGGCAGAACCGGAAAAAGTGAGACCCGCGCGCACCCCTAAAAACAAACGGCGGTGATCTGAATGTCAGACCATAATTTATCCCGTGTAGATTACGAGAACCGATTACTTACACAGGATGCCGTACGGAACGCTCTTGTACTTGGATATGGGTGTTTTGGGTCTTACACAACCCGGGTTCATGGTGGAGTTGAAACCGCGTCCGGGCGCGTTAGGATTGTTATTGATTGCTCGCACAATCCGACATACAACACCGTTTCCAGTTATGCGGGAGCATTCAAACTTAAATTAGGTTTTGATGTCTCACAAAATTGCGTCTATACGCTTTATGAAGGGGCACACATCCCCGCGTTTACCGCCAACAAGGTAGACACGCACAACTTCAACCGAATTATCGGAGACGCTGCATGTACTGACGTGTCGGTTAACGTGTTGGGGCAGTTTGCGGTAGCAACAGAGACGAGCGGCAACGTTATTTCAACATCGTTTATACACGCCCCTTCGGCATCAGGCGTTGGAGGGACGAAGACGGAATCTATCGGGAACCAAGGATCTGAATACTCGGTGATTTTGCATCCTCTCAAAAAATACCTGATTGATATCCAGAACACCACCGGCTCTACGAGTGTAACCAACTTTAATTTCAGGTTGGTGCAAGAGCCGAATATTCCAACATCATAACACAACAAAAAATATTTTTAACTTTATTTAATAGCAAAGGTGGCTTAAAAACTATGGCACGAATCCAGAAAAACAACGACGGAACAAGGACAGTATTCATTGAGAAAGACGGTAAAGAGATCCCGTGGAACGATTTCAAGGAATGTAACCCGCTCCATAAAGGCAACAACGAGAGCCGGACGGGTTTTTCTTGGAACCCGTATACTTCAGCAATGGGACGGCTGTTTCAGGAGACAGTTAAGAAATGGCTGATCGCCGGACTACGAAGGGTGCACGACAAAGAGATCCCGAAATACGATCCGAACAAAACCCCGTATGTCTATGACGATCCCCGGCTGGCACTGCTCGATCAGGTGATGAAAGGGGCAGTGATTGAACATTTCCACGATAACGACATTGCACGAAAACACGAAGTCCTCAATAATATGATCGACGTGTGTCTGTACATGTGCAAAGAAGATATATTCTATCGTGCGCGTTTGTTCAAGAGCTTTAAGAACCTCTCTGAAGCGTATCTGGCAGCGCCGGACATGTTTGATCTCACCGACTCGGAAGATTTCAATTACCAGAAGTTCCGCCTTGAGAACTGGGAAGATAACACCTTACACGAATGGACATTCCAGAAGTTCATGGAACAGAAACACGGGAAACCGGAAACTAAAACGGAGTAAGTTATTATGGGCAGCGCGGCGGATGTATCAGCGAATGTAGAAGCAATTAGTACTTATACTATTGCTACAAGTGGCGGAACGATCACGATCTCAGTATTTAACACGTTTTACGCGCTTGCTACCGATCAGGTTGAACTAGACGATCCCGGGTTTACATCAGACCAATACACCGAAGCGCAAGCCCTTTACGTTTGTCACCTTATCGCCCGCAAAAAAGGGCAAACGGGGAAAACATCTCTATCTATTGGGAAATATTCCTATTCTAAAATGCTTAAATCCGGTCTTACATCGTGGTTAGACGAATACCACGCACTGATCGACCGTGTTAAAACCGGGGGAATGATTACCGTTACTGATCTTCTTGGTGACGACGGGCATGGGATCGACCATCTGGATTATACTGAGAGCCAGAAGGTCGGGTTAGATCAGGAACCTATACGGGGCGGTGTGAATGTGGATACTATTGATCCAAGCACCGATTCAGATTATTTTTATGGCGGTGATTAAATGGGAGATATAGAATACGTAGATAAAAACATCTGTATTTTACGGCATGAGGTGCAGGATACTAAACTTTCCTCTTTAGAAAAGGAACTTGCCGATAATAAAGAGAGGACGGATACTTGTTTCCAACTGTTCAATGACATCAAAGATCTCCAGATGAAAACCCTTTACGGGATTGTGATTATGGCAATCATGATTATCCTGATCCTTGTGGGTGTAATCGTTGGGAGGGGCGTTGATTTCGGATTGATTCTTGCAGGGGTATGATCAATGGGCGAACTGGACGAGGTATTGAATCAACAGGTCACAATCGAGGGATTCAACTCTATTAACGAATATGGAGATCCGAGCTACAATGCCGGGGTTGTGTATAATGCAATGGTTCAGCGCCGCGTTAAAATAGTTCGCACTTTCCGGGGGGAATCTCTTAATGGATCTGAGGCGGTAAGCACCTGCTCCGTACTAATGGATGGGACTGTGTCGGCAGTCCTTGATGCGTATGGGAGAGATCGTATTACAATGCCCGATGGGACACAACCGCTCATACTGGCAATCGAAGATGGGATCGACGACACCGGAGAGACGATTTACGTGGAGGTGAGTACCTGATGGTATCCAAATCTGATCAATGGGCCGGTGCGGTAGAGTATGACGAGTGGAGGTATGGTGACGATTGGCAAACCTCATCAAAAACCTATTTCAATTCGCCGGGCGCGGTAGAGAATTATCTGGATTGGGCCAACCTGTTAAAAGAAGGATCGCGGGGGACTTCTGATTATTCACCGTCAAACATCACCAAGATCCAGATTACGGGGACAGAAGAGGTAATGAAAAACCTCTCGCGGATAGTAGCAAACTCGTATAGGAAAGCGGTTATCCGACTCCGTAAGAATGGGGAGAGAATCCTATCCGAATCTAAAGAAGAAGTCCCGTGGGAAATCACGTTCCTTCAAAAGACGGGGACCATAGAGGTTGTGCGGAACGGATCGTTTACCTCGAAATATTGGGAAGAGGGGATGCCCGAAGTAGGTACAAAAACCGAGTCTTTAGAGGACACTGAAGACGATATGATCGTGATTGGGTATAATACACCCTACGCTGCACGGCAACATGAAGATCTCACACTTCACCACCCGAAACCCGGACGTAAGGCAAAGTATCTGGAAGATCCCGCAATGAGGATCGCTCCTACAATTGCAGAAGATATTGCGACAGCACTTAAAGCGGAACTGGGGGGATTGTTTTGAGCGCGATAGTAGAAGCGGATATTGCGGCGTATCTGGCAACCAAGGGATATGGAACGGTCGGATCGACGATCTTTGTTAATTTCCTACCCCCAACCCCCGATAACTGCATCATCGTGTCAGGGTATGCCGGGGGCGCTCCGATGAGAACGCACGACACTAGCGGAAATGAGGCGCCAAGCGTGCAGATCCGCGTAAGGAATACCAGTACAGCCACGGCACGGTCTAAGATCCAACAGATTTACAATACGTTGGACGGCATCACGAACACGACGTTAAGCAGCACGTTTTACCTTGGGATCGAATCGATCAACAGCGGGCCGATCCCGATGGGTAAAGACGAGAACGGACGGCAGGAATATTCATGGAATTTTTCATGTTTACGGAGGAGGTAGATTATGGGTAGCAGCGCAAACAAAGGTATTGGTGTAATCTTCGAGGAGAACGCACCACACGCCCCGATAGCAGAGATTACGGATCTTGGTGAGGTT
>Ga0209749_1000441_pt1 | contig 57435 bp, 56 predicted proteins | sample EPASupsiteSAE347_FD_187267 | JGI IMG/M metagenome (GOLD analysis project Ga0209749, IMG submission 187267) | Bioremediated contaminated groundwater from EPA Superfund site, New Mexico - Sample SAE3-47 (SPAdes) (version 2) | ecosystem: Environmental > Aquatic > Deep subsurface > Groundwater >... | reverse complement strand
TGCCGTCATGCCGGATCTCTTGCCACCGGGCATCCTCCCGCAACCACCACGCCGCAACTTGTCACCGGCCCTTTTTTCCCACGATACAATTTGGCGAGATCACCACGGCATAATTTGGCGCGTAACAGCTCTTGGATTGGAGGTCGGCCACACACCGGCGTTGGCACGCTTGATATGTTTGGAAGGCGCCGACGAGATAAGCTATCAGAAGGCGGAGAACCACCTGTTGGAAACGGGCGGCATTTCGGTTTCCGCCCGCCAGATTCAGCGGATGGTACAGAGGCTTGGGGGTGGCGCCCAGGCTTGGCCGGCCCGGAAAGCGGAACCGTCATCAGATAAAGAGGCGGTTATGTATGTCAGCGCTGATGCCACTGGCGTACCCATGCGCAAAGAGGAATTGGCTGGACGGAAGGGGAAACAAGCGGATGGCACCTCCAAAACACGCCAGGCATATCTGGGGTGTGTTTTCACCCAACATGGTTGTGACAAAGAAGGTCATCCCGTTCGCGATTACGAATCCACCACCTATGTCACGAGTTTTGATGCGATTGGTGATTTTGGGCTGCGTTTGCGTCAAGAAGCCTTGCATCGCGGCATGGGCACAGCCAAACAGGTTGTCTTGCTCATTGATGGAGCCGTCGGTTTGGAACACATGGGACATGATTATTTTCAGGATAGCGTGCAAATCGTCGATTTTTATCATGCCATGGAGCACGCCGGAAAAGTGGTGGCGACACTATTGGGGGACAAAAACCATCCTGAATATAAAAGCGGATGCCGCTATTGGGCCAAACGATTGCTTAAAAACGGCGTGGAAAAACTGATTGCCCAGGCACGCCAGGAGTGTTTTGGGCGCCCAAATGCGGCAGAGGTCGAAGATGAGTTGGCCTATTTCGTCAACAATATCGACCGAATGCAATATGGAACCTTCCGCGCCAAAGGCTTCTTTATCGGTTCCGGCGTCATTGAGGCCGGATGCAAATCCGTCATTGGCGCCCGTTGCAAGCAGTCTGGCATGTTCTGGGGACTGCGTGGCGCAGAACATATCTTGGGCTTACGTTGTATCCATGCCAGCCGCTATACAAATGATTTCTGGAAACATCGCCTCCATTCCCGTGCCGCTCTTAATTCGCTGCCCTCTGCCGCTTAAATGAAGATTTTTGTCTTACGCCCCCGTGCCATCCCAATATTTATTCGAAATTGACTCTGGTTTTCCGTTTTCGTATTCTGGGCCATATTTTTGTCACGGAGAGGTGGCAGAGCGGCCTAACGCGGCGGTCTTGAAAACCGTTGACCCGCAAGGGTCCGGGGGTTCGAATCCCTCCCTCTCCGCCATATTCCGGGCACATCATCTTTTTCCAAGCTGCCGTCCCGCGGCGGCGATCAGGACCGCATCCGTGTCCCTCAACCTGTCCGCCAGTTCCTTGAGAAGCGCCAGGACTATGTCCGGATTTTCACGCATAATGGAGGTGAAATTGCCGGCATTGATGGCGATCAGACGCGTATCATCAGAGATCACCCGGGCGGTGGCCGTTCTCGGCACCTTGAGCAGCATTGACATTTCCCCGAAATATTCGCCCACCACAACGCGTTTGATCAGCATTCCCTCCTTTATCAGATCAACCCCGCCCTCAACCACAAAATACATTTCCTGCCCAGGTTCATTTTCGACAAAAACATTTTCGTCCTTCCAGTAGGTTCTTGTCAGCTTGTTCAGCAGCAGCCTGGAAAGCGCACCGGCCCTCAAGTGCGCGCCGTGAAAAAGCCCCTTCAGGAGCAGCGCCTCGCGCCGCCGCAAGACGGAACTCACTACCGCGCCGAAAAGAATGACAACAAAAGTGTAATAGAACCAGATGAGCACCAGGAAAATCGTCTTGAGCGAACCGAACGCGTAACCGTACTCCGGATTATATTTCAAAAACCATCCGAAAAAAGGACGCATCACGGTCAAAAGGAGCGCGGCCGTGAAAACTCCGGCAAACAGTTCCCGAAAACGCATGCGCACCGGGGAAAACACGAGGTAGAAAAAAACAAGCGCCGCGATGACCAGCAGCGGCGCGACAATATCATCGGCGTAAGAAGATACAAACCCGACTTTGGCCGAGATAACGGGCTCCTTGATGCCATAATATATCTTGCCGGCCACCAGCGCTATAAAGAGAGTCAGCAGGCCGAGCACGGCGGCAAAGTCGAACAGTTTGTTGATCATAAAATTCCTTTTTTGCTCCGCCTGGAAAAATTTTCGCATGGCATAGCGCACCGTACCGGCAAAGGGAACTATGGACCAGAGCAGCAAAACAACGCCCACGACTCCCCAGGTTTTTTGAGCGGTCAGGGTGATCAAGTCATCGAGAATTTCCCGGCTGAAGGCCGGGAAGGCCATGCGCGCCAGGCCGTCCATGGCGGAGAGAATCGCGTCCGACGAGCGCATGAAAAGGCCCAGCAGAAAGAAAACCAGCAGAAGAAGCGGCATCAGGGAAAGAAAACCGTAGTAGGCCAGCGTGGCTGAAAACTCAAAGCCGTTGTTGGACAAAAAATCCTTGACGGATTCACACGCCACCAGCCGCACCAGCGCCAGGCGATGCAATAAACCTGAAAAAAAACGATTTTTCTTCATATTCCCGCCGTTTTTTCGCGCAACCGGAGAAATATAACAACTTTTTTAATTTACGCCCACAAAATAAACTGGTAATTTTTCAGGACTACTTTTCGCGAAAAAACTCTTAAAAGGAGAACAGGAAAATGGCCATCATTGACATCAAGGAAATAATGGAAATTCTGCCGCATCGCTACCCGATGCTGCTGGTGGATCGGATCGTTGATTGCGACAATAAAAACCATATCGTCGGCATCAAGAACGTGACGGTGAACGAGCCTTTTTTCCAGGGACACTTCCCCACCACTCCGATCATGCCGGGCGTTCTGCAACTGGAAGCCATGGCGCAGGTGGGCGGCATATTGCTCAGCAAGGCGACCGGCGAACGCAGTTATATTCCCCTTTTCATGTCCATCGACAAGGCCAAATTCCGCAAGGGTATTTTTCCGGGCGACCAGATGCGCATTGAGGTCGAACTGGTGAATCTGCGCGGCAGGATCGCCAAAATGAACGGCAAAGTCCTTACCGACGGGAAACTCGCATCCGAAGCCGAACTGCTTTTCATGCTGACCAAGGAAAAATGACCAACATCCATCCCACCGCCATAATAGCCAAAGGCGCCGAACTCGACACCGGCGTTGAAGTCGGCCCCTACAGCATCATCGGCGAACACGTCAAGATCGGCAAAGGCACGAAAATCATGGCCCACGTCAACCTGGACGGCTGGACAACCATCGGCAACGAATGCTCAATATTCCCCTTTGCCAGCATCGGCACGCAAACCCAGGACCTGAAATACAAGGGCGGCGTCACTTTCGTTGAAATCGGAGACAAGACCACGCTGCGCGAATACGTGACGGTCAACTCCGGCACAAACGAGGGCGACGTCACGCGCGTGGGAACGCGCTGCCACATCCTGGCCTACAACCACATCGCCCATCAGTGCTTGTTGGGCAACGACATCATCATGTCAAACGCCTGCCAACTGGCAGGGCACGTTATCGTGGAAGATTGCGCGGTCTTCGGCGGCATGGTGGGGGTGCATCAGTTCGTCCGCATCGGACGCATGTGCATGATCGGCGGCTGTTCCAAGGCCACGCAGGATATTCCGCCTTTCACGCTGGCTGACGGGAATCCCCTGACCATTAACGGACTCAACATAGTCGGCATGCAGCGGCGCAATGTGCCGGAAGCCGCGTGTAAAACCCTCAAGGAAGCCTTCCGCATAGTTTACCGCCAAAACCTTACCGTCCGCCAGGCATTGGAAAAAATCAAGGCAGAACTCCGGCCCTGTCCGGAACTGGAACATTTTGCGGCGTTTATCGCCTCGTCCGAACGCGGCATCGCGCGATAATCTTTCGTATTGACGCCGCCGCCACAAAAGGGCATAAATTCATCGGAATGATGAAGCATTATATTTGCCTGGCTGTTTTTATTGCCCTTATTTCCGGAATTGCGGCCGAAAATTCCCAGTTGGCGACGCTGCGTGACAGGCTGGCGCCGCCGACCACGGCAGTATCGTCAGCCGCTGCGCCGGCCGCCGAACCGGCCCTTTTTACCATTGCCGCCACCAACGGCGCGCAGGACACGTTCGTCAACTTTAATTTCGACCACGTAGACATAAAATTCCTGGTCAAACTGGTCGGAGAACTGACCGGGAAAAAATTCGTCATGGGCAAGGACATCGAAGGCCCGGTCACGGTGGTGACTCCCTCGCAGATTTCCGTCAATGACGTCTATCCGCTCTTTCTATACGTCCTGGAGTCCAGCGGCTGGGGAGTAGTGGAACAGGACGGCGTATATCGCATCGTGGCCCGCGAGCACCGTCAGACGCCAGTGGCGCCCGTTATCGGGGCCGATGAAAAAATCTCCCCTTCCGGAATCATCACCAAGGTTTTCCACATCAACAACCTCAGCGCGGCCGAAGTCAAAAAGATTCTGGAACCCATGGTTGACCAGGGGAAAAGCGGGGCGATAGGAATACTGGAAAGCACCAACCACCTGATCATAACCGACACCGCCGAGAACCTGCGGCGCATCGAACGGATTATAAGCCAGATAGACAAGGCCGGGCTCACGCGCATGATTGAAATCTATCCGTTGAAACATGCCACCGCCACGGACATGGCCGGCGAATTGAACCAGGCCATGGCCGGCGCCTCCTCCGGCAAGGCGGAAACACCAAGCGACAAAATCAAACAACGTCTGCAACGGCCGGATGGTTCCTCTGAAGGCATATCCGTACCCGGGGATGCCGTGGTCGTGGCCGCTCCCCACTCCAACAGCCTGATCCTGGTGGGCACAACCGGCCAAATCGAAAATCTGAAACGGCTCATAGCCGGAATGGACGTCGAGCCCAAGAGCGGCTACGGACATTTAAAGGCCATTCCCCTGAAATACCTTGCGGCCGACGAGGCCGCCAAAAGCCTGACCTCGCTTCTGGCGCGCGGCGTGGACAAGCCCCAAAACCAGAAAATCGCCATAGAAGCGAGCATGGCTAATAATTCGTTGATCGTGGACGCGGCCCCGCAGGATTTTGAAATGGTCGAGCAATTGATTCAACAACTGGACGTGGCGCCCCAACAGGTTCTGGTGGAAGTCATGATCGCGGAACTGACGCTCGGCAAGGGCAAGGAACTTGGAGCTGAAATACTCTCCGGAGGAACGCCCTCGCTGGGTTCAACCATCGCGCTCGGGGGCATCAACAATTCCGGCAGCGACAGCGAGCTTATGCAGAACGTGGTCAACGGCGTGGCGCCCAACGGTCTTACTTTCGGAGTGGCAAAGGGCAGTTACGTTGATTCCGACGGCAATGTGGTGCCCCGGATTCCTTTTCTGATAAATATCGTGGCCCAGCAGACCAAAAGCAAGGTCAAGATTCTCTCCAACCTGCCGCTCTGGACGCAGAACAACCAGCAGGCCACGGTCAACATCGGCAAAAACATTCCCCTTTTGAAATCTACCGTCTCGTCAGGCGCCGGCACGGCGCGCGATTATATTCAGAACATAGACCGAATGGACGTGGGCATCAAACTGACCGTCACCCCCCACGTCAACCCCAACAACGAGATATTGATGAAAATCAATCCGACCATCGAGGCGATTGTTGAACAATCCACCGGTGACGAGGCCTATACGCCGACCATCGCCAAACGAGAGGTGACCACCACCATCACCGTGCCGGACGGCGACACGGTCATTATCAGCGGCCTGATCCGGGAGGACACTGTGAACAAGGTCGTCAAGGTGCCCATCCTGGGATCAATTCCGCTCCTTGGATTTTTCTTCCGCAACACCAAGGAGGCAATAGAACGGACAAACCTGCTGATCTTCGTCACGCCGCATTCCTCCACCAATGCCCTGAAAAGAGCGCAACTGGATGAAAACATCACCTCGCGTACCAACCTGAAAGGCAATGAAGAGATCGAGCCGGTCAGGGAAGATGACGAGTAATGAAGACAAACGATAACGCTGCCCTGCCACAACTAGCCGCGCAATTCCACATCGAGCTTGTCGGAGAAATATCGGACGACATGATTGACCCGACCCTGGTGGCGGAACTGCCTGTTGACTGGGCGCGCGCCCACCTGATGCTGCCGGTGCGCCGCAACGGAGAATTGCATGTACTGGTCTCCGACCCCAGGGATCTCAACTCGCAAAAGCAATTGCAGTTGCTGCTTGGATGTGAGCTCTCTCCCCTGCTGGCATCAAAAGAAATCATTGTGGCGGCCATTGAACGCTGCTACTTCAGCAGGAAGGACACTGCCCAGGAATTCATCCGCGACCTTGGAGATCAGGCCCCGAAAGCCCAGGCCGCGTCCGCCCACACCGAAGACCTGCTGCAGATGGCCGAGAACGCGCCGGTCACCCAACTGATCAATCTGATTCTTCTTGAGGCCATCAAGGCTTCTGCATCGGACATCCATATCGAGCCTTTTGAAGAACGCTTGAAAATCCGTTACAGGATTGACGGCATGCTTTACGATCAGGCCGCGCCGCCCAAGCACATGGAATCCGCGCTCATCTCGCGCTTGAAGGTCATGGCGCACATGGACATTGCCGAAAAACGCCTGCCTCAGGACGGTGTGGCCCGGGTGCACATCGGCAAGAGGCAGATAGATATCCGTGTCTCAACCGTTCCGGTGGCCGAGGGCGAAAGGGTCGTGTTGCGCCTTCTGGAGCGCGAGGCGACCCTTTTACCCCTGGCCGGCCTGGGCTTCGGCTCCGACCTATTGAAAAAATTCGACCGCCTCATCAAGGAACCGCACGGCATCATACTGGTTTGCGGACCCACTGGCAGCGGCAAAACAACCACACTCTACGCCGCCCTGCAGCAACTCGACAAGACGCGAATCAATATCCTGACCGTGGAAGACCCCATCGAATACCAACTGCCTGATATCGGCCAGATCCAGATAAAACCCAAAATCGGGCTGACTTTTGCCAGCGGTTTGCGGCATATCTTGCGCCAGGATCCTGACGTTATTCTGGTGGGCGAAATACGCGACTTGGAGACGGCCGAAATAGCCATCCGCGCATCCTTGACCGGACACCTTGTTTTCAGCACCCTGCACACCAACGATGCGCCCAGCGCCGTAACCAGGATGACGGACATGGGCATTCCGCCATACCTGTGCGCGGCCTCGCTGCGCGCCACCATGTCCCAGCGCCTCGTGCGCAGACTATGCCCGGCCTGCAAAAAACAAATCAGGCTGACGACGGATGAATCGGCTTCGTTCGGTCCGGCCGTTCGGAAAATCGGCGATAACGTCTTGTGGGGGGCAAACGGCTGCAAGGATTGTTTGGACGGCTTCCATGGTCGGACCGGACTTTTCGAGCTGCTTGAAATAACGCCGGAAATCGCGGAAAAAATCCGCGCCGAGCACGCCAATACCGCCGTCCTATCCCGTCTGGCAGTTGAACAGGGCATGAAAACCCTCATGGACGACGGCATAGCAAAAATGCTCGCCGGCGAAACCTCCCCCCAGGAAGTCCTGCGCGCCGCGGGGCGGATGACGTGATATTCACGGCACGCAGCGCACGGTTCCATGCGGAAGGCATTCGCAACACCCCATGTCCACGATGCCGGGAAACCGGTCAATCCGGAAATGGCCGTCATCCAGTCCTCGTTCGTTCCGGAATTGATGAAGGAACCCCCCGCGACAGATGAACATCAGAATTGTCCTTATTCACAAACCGGTGATTAGTTAATGTGTAAGTTCCCAATACTGTCTCGTTGTTTGTAGCAACGTTAATCGCCCATTGAATCTCTATGGCCGCATCAGCCCAATTGGTATAAGGAGGATTATTCGTTCCTGATGGCGAAACGTAATGCGTACCCGCCATGCAATTTGCCGCCAGCACCGCTACAATGATTACGCTCGCGATAATATATATTCGTATGGTATGCATATTCCTGATTCCGTGACGGGGATTTCCGTCACCTTAAATTTTTCCGGATAATTAGTTTCGGATCAGCTTCACTCCAGAGTTTACGAAATCCAAACCGTTTTTTTAAAAGATTTGCGGCCAATAGCACCTTCTATTATTCTTTGAAATTTTCTCCGCCTAAATGCCCGCGGAAAAACTCCACTGATTTGTTCCCGCCCCAAGCGTGTTCACCCGGGAATAAATCAAGTTCAAGATTCTGGCTTGCGCCGGCGGCCCGATATATTTTCTCCAGTTGGCGGAAACACGTCATGGCTCCGTCAATAACAAAACAGGTGTCATAAATGCCAATATCAATGAGCAGGGGATTCGGGGCGATGAGCCCCTGTAAATCGGGAAGATCCACAAGTTTAAAAAGTCCCGGCGCAACCTGCATGCCGCAATAATTTATATCGCGGACACCGAAATAGGCCCACAGATCGCTGTAGCAAATTATTTCGGCGGCTTTGATTCGCTTGTCGCAAAGTGCTGTCCAGGTTGTCATCGTTCCGCCGCCGCTCAACCCCATCACGCCCAGCTTTGTTTTATCAACGAAAGGAAAAGTACAAACAAAATCGGTCGCCGCCATGCCGTGGGCAACATTAACGGAAATTGAAGTCATGCCGAGCATGGTGGCATGAAGGTAATACAAATTGCAAGAATCACGATTACCCTGATTTTGCCCGCGCCAGTTTGGCTTTTTATTGTCGTCCCGATCGCCTCGCCCAATCCAATCAATCGCATAAGTGATAAATCCTGCTTTAGCCATTCGATGGCCGTAGTTATAATTGTGCCGTTTTATTGTTTCACTTTTTTCCGGAGACGATGCGTCCCCCATGACAACACTTTTGCCGTAGGTACCATGACCGTGCCAACAGAGAATAGCCGGACGCTTTTCGCCAGACTTCAGATCGAGGGGAAGATTAATTTGAAAAGTGGCCGAGATATGGCGGGCAACGTCTATAATCCAACGCTGTTTACGCAAGCTGTCTTCTTCCCATTCGGCCAACAATTGCGGATTAAGGGAAACTTTTTCGGGAAAGTCGCCAAGAGTTGTCAAAACTCTTGGCAATGTTTTTTTCTTCCATTCCGCAAAATTCTGTTTCTTTGCGTTAAAACGGCAAACCGGCTTGTGTTCACAGGCAAGCTTCTCAAACATCATTTGCGGGCTGAGATTGCGAACTGATTGAACGAACATTGTCAACTTTCCTCCTTTAGTTTTATTCCTATCCAGTCGAATATAACACCATGATATTCGTCCTTTTTCATTCGTAAACCGCCGTAGGCCTCCTGGGCCTGGGAGGGTTTCAAGACATGGCTGATCAGGGGGGCGAGCAGCAGGCGTTTTGAAACCATCAAATCAAAGATAATCCGAGTATTGCGTTCCAGGGAATGCTTGATAAAATTATCGTGCTCTACCGGATAACGCCATTCGTGCGCGCCCTTGAAGGTTATGCAGCCCCGCGGCCAGAGATGGAAGTAATTCAACAGGTCCGTGATATCTCCCTGATATTCCCCGCGCGGACTGCCCAGCAAAATCAATTCGCCCAATTTGCCGATCAGCGGAAGACTTTCAACTATTACTTTCGGACTTCCGGTGGCGTCAATCAGGGTGGAAACTCCCTTGCCGTCCGTCAGTTCCATGACTTTTTTCTTCAAATTGCACTTGCCTGAATCAAGGCAGTGATCTATGCCGCAGGCCCGGGATAGTTCCAGCCGTTTCGCGCTCACGTCAACCGCTATTACCTTTGCGCCCTGCAGTTTCGCCAATTGGGCGGCCATGACGCCCACTATTCCCTGTCCGATTACGGCAACGACATCACCTAATTCAATCTCAGAAACACGCACGGAAGTCATGGCGATCGAAGCCATCCGGGCGAATGGAACCAGTTTTTCGTCCAACCCGTTCGGAACCTTGAGAAATATGCCCTTGACTGGTTTAACCACATATTCGGCATGCGGTCCGTATTGAAAAACAACATCTCCCGGTTTAAAACCGGACACGTCTTTGCCCACGGAAACGATTTCTCCGACAGATGTATATCCGCTTCCGCTCGGCATCTTGAACCAGCTTTCCTTGCCCGACAAACAAGCCAGTTCCGTGCCGGCGCTGATAAGACTGTAATGCGTCTTGATAACGGCATGCCCGTCCGGGACAACTTTCAAATCAATATCTTCTTCCTGAAGTTCAACTTTCCAAGGAACAGTGAAAACTATTTTTTTATACGTCATTTTTATTCTTCTATTGTTTATACTTCGTTCATTGACAGCCCATTCTAAAAACTAAGACAAACTTACCACAGAGACACGGAGATAAATATAAGAGGAGATTTTGTCAAATTTGCGCTCAGCGTTCCGCTGGTACCAAATTTGACAAAACCGGCTTGTTGCGGGAGGAAGACGAGAGATTCGATTTGTTCATCTTCTATCATGATAGGCGACCCTCCTCATTCTCCAATGACAAGTCGTAACATCTGATACATCAGACTACTCGATTTTAACCGCCTCTTTCTTCACCGCTTCAACACATTTTTTGATGGCGGGGACGGGGTTTTCAATATCGCCTTCATATTCCAGGATCGCGGCGCCGTTAAAATTGATCTTCCTCAGGACATCGAACAATTTCGGCAAATCGAGATTGCCTGAGCCGACCACAACATCCTCCGGTTTACGGGCCCTGTCGAAAACGAAATCCTTCAAATGCAGACCATAAAGCCGGCCCGCAAACATTTCCACCATTTTTACCGGGTCTTCGCCGGCATCCAATGCCCAGGCCGTGTCAAGGGTAAGTCCCACCCGCGGGCCGGTATTTTCAAACACGGTCTTCAAGACCCCGGCCGATCCGAGCCAATGACGGCCGCCGTGGTTGTGAATGCCCAGGTTGACGCCGTATTTATCGGCCAGTTTTTCCGCAGAGCGGAACGCGTCGAGACTGAATGAAAACGGAAAACTGACGCTCATCAGCCTTGCCCCGGCCATTTTGGCGAACTTGAAGAATTTTTCCTCGATTTCCGGCTTGTTGTTCATGCCCTGGACCCCGATGCTGACGATTTTAACGCCGGCCTTCGCGTAAATCCCAATCACCTTTTCAAAGCTCTTTTCGTCGGTGAAGTCGGCATGGACGGCGCACAGCTCGAGATTGGACAACCCCACCGCCCTGACTTTTTCGGCGACTTCCTCGTTCTTCTTGAAATTCCTGAAACAGTAACTCTGAACCGCCAAATCTTTCGCAATATTCATGGTTGTCTCCCTTATAATAAATGATAAATTTGTTTTATCGGCGAACAATATAGCAGACCAGGCCTGAATTTGTCTTTAGCTGAAATTGCCATTATTTGTCTAAAATTGCCTTTTTATCGATGAAGACCGACCTGAACAGTTTTTCCCCCTATGTCCGGCGCGTGAGCATCAATACGAATTGCGGACTGTCGCAAGCCTATCTTGATCCGGAATTCGTATTTACCTGTATTTTCGAGGGCCACGGCCATTTTTTGCTCGAAGGCAGGCAATTTGCCGTAAAGCAAGGAGATCTGATCCTGATGCCGCCCTATATGCTCCACGTCATCCGCGCGCCGGCCGGTGTTTCAATCGTTCAATATGTGATTCATTTCGATTGTTGCTATAATCCGTTGCGGCGGGGATTTATCAGACTGCAACAAGGAATGACGCTCAAAAAATTTTTCCGAACGTCCGATGAATCGGACCGCATGCTGGCGTCCCTGCCGCCGGTATTAGCTCCGTCGCCCGAAATCCAGAAAACCTTGGAAAACCTTTTCCTGCGTCTTAAAAATGAATTCGATTGCAAACCCTGCGCCTTTGAATTGACCACGAAAGCTATTATGCTTGAAATCCTATCGCTTTATCTGCGCAATTCCGCCAATCCAGCGCAGGCGGAAAACATTCAGATGAAAGGCTGGCGCAACCTGGAAAAGGCGATCGCTTTCATGCAAGGCAACCTGCAGCATCCGCTTACGCTTGAAGACGTTTGCCGCGAGGCCGGCATGTCCAAATATTACTGCTGCCGGCTTTTCAAAAATTACACGCGCACCAGCATACATCATTATCTCAACATCATGCGTATTCAGAAGGCCAAGGCCCTCATCGACAGGGCGGAACTGAACTTTTCACAGATCGCGGAAGAGGTTGGTTTTTCCACCGTGCACCTTTTCAGCCGCATCTTTAAAAAGATCGAAGGCAGGCCGCCGTTGGATTACGCCAAATCACGGAGATCGAGGAACAGACGATGAAAACTTTCGCATACACGGGCTATGATGCCGCCGGCAAGGCGCAGGGCGGATTGGTGGAAGCCATTGATCTCAAGCAGGCGCGCGAAAAAATGGCCGCCGCCGGAATATTCATCGAGCAAATCAATCCGGCTGATTTGAGTTCCAGCAGGGGCTTATTCGCGCGCCGCAATCGTTTCCCCCGCGCCCAAAGGGCGGTATTTTACGGCGAACTCGCCTCTCTGCTCAAGTCCGGCCTGCCCCTCGTCAAAGCGCTGGAAATCATGCTGCGCTCGCCGGATTTATCTTCCGCGGCCGCGTTGGTCGCAAACATCCGCGATAAAGTCCGCGAAGGCGGCTCGCTGGTCTCATCCATCACCTCAGTGGCCGGCGACCTGTTGCCGGCCGAGACTTCTTTCATTGCCGCCGGTGAAAAGTCCGGCGAACTGGTTCTTACCTTGAAAAGTCTGGAGGATTTCATTGAAGAAGAAATAAGATTGCGCGAAAAAATCGCGACGGCCCTTATTTATCCGGCCATAATAGTCGCGCTGGCCCTGGGAATCGCCGTGGGCCTGTTGGGCTTTACCGTGCCGCGCCTGGCGCACGTGCTTTCGGACGAAATGAAAATTTCACTGCCGTTTTTCACCAGAATGATGCTCGGCCTTGGAAAAGCTTTTGTCCAGGCAGGGCCTTTTCTGCTTGCGGCGTTCGGAGCTGTTTTGCTGGTCGTTTGGCGCATGATCAGCCGAAGCGCGGACTTGCAGGCAAGACTGGACCGCCGTTTATTTTCCATGCCGATAATCGGAAAATGCTATGCCAACCTCGCGGCGTTGCGTTTTGCCAGAACACTGACTCTGCTCTTGCGCGGGGGCGTGGGACTGGTGGAAAGCGTCTCACTCGCCGGCGCCGCCACCGGCAGCATCTCCATCCGCCTCCAGAGTGTCACGGCCGCCGAGGAAATTAAAAACGGCGCAAGCCTGTCGGACGCGGTCGGTCGTGTTTTCCCGCTCGGGTCACTTCTTGCCGGAATAATCCAGATAGGAGAAAACAGCGGCGCGCTCGAGGAAGTGCTCCAAAACGCCGAGGAGCGCTACCAGTCCAAATGGGAACAACAACTGGCCAAAGTGATGGCCTGGCTTGAACCTGCGCTGATTTTGGGCGTGGGCGTTTTCGTGCTGCTGGTGGTGGTTTCGATTTTACTGCCGATTTTGTCATTGAACCGGCAGATTATGTGATTTAGTATTGACGAAGTTTCAGATTTATTTTTGCCACGAAAAAGCACAAGAAACACAAAACTTTTATAAATGAGTCAGTTGCAAAAGTCTTTTCGGAACCCACCCCGGCCTTCGGCCACCCCTCCACGGGAGGGGAACCCAAGAGATTACGGGACAAGCTGTTATGATCCCCTCCTTGGAGGGGTACGCGAAGCGGGGGGTGGGTCCGCAGTCGGCTGGAAAAGACTTTTGCAAGCAGCTCAAATTTTTCTTGTTTGTGAATTTTGCGCATCTTTGTGGCTTATTTTTAAATAGCTCCGTTTTTATCCGGTATTTATGATCATGAATCTGTCAAACAAAACGACCTCAAAATTTTCACTTGAAACCGCCGCAGACCTTGATCATCTCGGAGAAATAATCGGCTTTACCGAGAAGACGCTCGAGAGACTCGGAGTTCCGGACGATGCCCGCGGTCACCTCTGCCTGGCCGTGGATGAAATCGTCACCAACGTGGCGTTGTACGCCTACAAGGGAACAAGAGGAAAAATCAACGTCTCTTTTGAACGCATGGGAAGTAAACTGATCGTGGCAATTGCCGACTCCGGAATCGCGTTCAACCCGCTGCAACACCCGGCGCCGGACACTTCGCTTTCCATAGACCAGCGCAAGATCGGCGGACTGGGTATCCATCTAGTCCGTAAAATGACGGATAAAATGGAATATATGCGCGTCGGCGACGAAAATCGCCTTATTCTGGAAAAAAACATCGGAGGAAAAAAATGAGCGACTCACTGCAAATAATGAAAGAAACCCGTCAGGGTGTGACCATCCTGCACGTAATGAATCAACGCCTGATCGAGCCCAGGCTTTCGGACGATTTGACGCGCCATCTCTGCGGATTGATCGAGGGCGGCGCATTGTGCCTGCTGGTCGAACTCGGCTCGGTTGCCCGCATTTCGAGCGTATTTTTCCGTTCCTTCATCATGGCGGGCAAAAAGGCGAAAGAACAAAAGGCGAAAATCGCTTTCTGCAGTCTGCAGCCGCTGATCAAGGAAGGATTCACCATAACCGGCATGGATAAACTGTTCAAAATCTACGGCGCCGAACCGCTGGCCATGGCCGACCTGGCGGAAAAACAATAGCAGGCACTCTAAAAATTCAAGGGTTCGATATTGTTTCGTGTTTCGAACCTGGCGCTTCGGATTTGGGATTTTCCAGGTCCGCGCTGAAATAATCGCCGCATTCAGGCATGATGACCAGCAGGGAAGTGCAGCGGTCCATCCGCACGTTAAGATTTTTAAAATGCAAATCAAGCACGTGGCCGCCGGCCTCTCTGTCCTTTGAAATGAAATGGAAATGGTAACCTGGTATACTCACCTTTTCCGTAAACGCGGGAGACCTGAATCCCACCAGCGTACCGGCAATGTTCCTGTATTCGAAAACCGTCTGTCCCTTTAACGCTTCCGCCAGAGGACGATACGGCTTTTGTTGGGCAGGCGCGCTGCGCACCTTGACATATTCGAACACGCCGTCAACGCGCAGGGCGTAATACAAGTTCCTGCTGGGAAGACCGCGGTCTATGATGCCGCCCAGTTCCGCAAGTGAACCCGCATTGACCTCTTCCATGCGCAGGTCCTCTTCGAAAAACGTTACCATTGCAAAGGGAGTAAGGGCGCGGCCCGGGACAGGCATGACCATGCCGTCCTGCCTGACCTGATAAAATTTTCCATCCACACCGACCATTTCGCCGTCCAGACCGTTCAGCGTGCCCAGCCCGAAATTGCCGTGCTCCTTGAGATCCGCAAACGAATACGCGCCGTCATAAACGCCGACGTTCAGGCTCTGGAACGGAGCAGTCTGAAAAACCACGTCGCAACCCAAATTGCCTGCGCATGCAGACCCGGCCAAAGCGCACAAAAAGACGGACAAAATGCAAATTCTTGCCGTTGTTTTCATATATCTCCCTGTTGCAAAAGTTATTTGTCTGAAGTATATTGTATTTGATTGGGAAAAGACAACGCAAAAATGCAAGATTGCAAAAAGAAATGATTCGTTGACCCGCCGTGGCGGAAAATATATGATGCTTTTTTCATTCGCAAATGAAACTTGCTTATCATATTGCCCTTTCCGTTGTGGTATCGGCCGTAGTCTGGGCCTTGTTCCGGTCCGTGGCCGCAACCGCGGCATGCTTTCTGACGGGTGTTTTTCTGGATCTGGACCATCTGATAGATTATGTCATAAATTACGGCTGGCGCATCAGAATCAGACATTTGTTCCGCGCTTTCGAGTATGAAGCCTTTGAAAACATCTTCGTTTTCCTGCATTCCTGGGAATTCATTGCGATCTACCTGGTTCTGCTCTGGCTGATAAACTGGAAACCGGTCGCGCTCGGAGCGGTCATCGGCATATTCGCCCACCTGCTTTTCGATAATCTGTTCAACGAACACAGCGCCCTCGGTTATTTTCTATCGTTCCGGATCCTGCACCGTTTTTCCGCCAAGCATTTTTATGGAGCGAAAGAATACCGAAAACGCCTTAAGCATCGGAGAAAATCAAAAACACACAAGGAGGCCATGACATGAGCAATGAAACCGCATCGAAATTGAATGAGCTCTTCTCTCTGGAAGGCAAAGTGGCGGCGATAACCGGCGGCGGCGGGGTGCTGTTCGGCGCCGTGGCCAGGGGCATGGCGGAATTGGGCGTAAAAGTGGCGTCCCTCGACCTGCGCTTGAACGAAGCCCAGAAAACGGCCGACGACATCGTCAAAAACGGCGGCGAAGCCGCGGGAATCGAGATTGACGTTTTAAAGCCGGAAAGCGTGCAGAAGGCCTGCGACGCCGTGATGGCCAGGTTCAAACGCGTGGACATATTGATTAACGGCGCAGGCGGCAATCATCCGAAAGCGATCACCAAAAAGGAGGAAAAACTTTTCTTCACCGACCTTTCGGCCGACGGCATCCGGTTCACATTCGACCTCAACATAATGGGCACGATCATCCCTTCCATGATCTTCGGAAAAACAATGATTCAACAGGGCGAAGGCGTCATCATCAACACCTCGTCCATGAGCGCGGATACCCCCTTAAGCCGCGTGCCGGCCTATTCCGCGGCCAAGGCCGGCATCAGCAATTTTACAAAATGGCTTGCGGCCGACATGGCCATGAACCATTCGCCGAAAATCAGGGTGAACGAAATCAGGCCCGGCTTCTTCCCCACCCTGCAGAACGCCGACCTGATAAACAAGACCCCCGGCACCCTGACCGCCTCGCGCGGAACGGACATCCTGGGAGGCACCCCGATGAAAAGATACGGCCGTCCCGAAGAACTGATCGGCGGAATCGTCTACCTCTGTTCGCCTTCGGCCGCATTCGTCACGGGCAGCAGCCTGGCGATTGACGGAGGTTTCGGATCGTTCTGCGGAGTATGATTGATTTAGGGAGTCGGCCAGACCGAAGGCGGCTTGCGATAATAAAGAAACTCTATGATCTGAAATACAAGTACGGCCGCGACAACGACAAAAGCGACCATGCTTGAAACAACAACAATCAAGCGCCAAATATCCGTCTGCCTGGAAGAATTCTCGCTCATGATTGTTTGCTATACTAATTCATTCCAACTCCATGTCAAATAATTATTTGACATTTCATCGCAATCAACTATTAATAGAGAAGTCAAAGAGACACTGCGGGGTGGAGCAGCCCGGTAGCTCGTCAGGCTCATAACCTGAAGGTCGCTGGTTCAAATCCAGCCCCCGCTACCCTTCTTCGCGCTACGGCGCGCCATAACCTAAATTGTTGAAACAACAGTATCGGAGGAATTGCGATGGAATCAAAATTGAACGTATTGTCAATCGCCATGCTGTCAGCCTTCCTGCTCTGCTCCGGATGCCGGGCTGAAGACAAACCCGAAGCCGCACCGGCAACAACCAACGAGACGGACCCGTCCGGCGCAAAAAGCATATTCCAGCCCTCGGCGATCGACCCGGCCCTGGTCAGACAGAGCATGCAGGCCCGTTCAGAATACGAGGAGATGAACCGCAAAGTCATTGCGCGCACGAGCAAGTTGTACGAGGAAAATCCCGAAATCAAGGACCTTCAGGCAAAAATGCGCGATTTGCAAAAGAAAATAGACGCGCTGCTGTCCCAGGACGAGGAACTGAACGCCTTGAAAAAGAAATTTCAATCCATAGCGCCGGATATCCCGGCCATACCACGCAAAGGTCTGCCGACTGCCGCTCCAAACAAGGACAAGGCAAAGTGAACGGGGGTTCGACTTGCCGTACCGAACATTTGCGCTCAAGGAAGTAGCCGAATATCTGCATTTGTCAAGGACGGATGTCGAGAAACTGGTCCGGCAAAACGAGATCCCATACGAACGCAAGGGCCAGCAGGTGGTGTTCCGCAAAAGCGAGGTGGACGCATGGTCTTCCCGGCGCATTCTGGGCCTGAACAATAAACGCCTCGATGAATATCACAAGACCAGTTCCGCCGAGGCCGGTGAACTGCCGCAAAACAGGGCGATCGTTTCGGTATTGTTGAAAAGGAATCTGATTGCCCCCGGCCTGCCATCCAAAACAAAACCCTCCCTTTTGCGCGACATGACCGCATTCGCGGAAAAAAGCGGCGTGCTCTACGATCCGAAAGACCTGCTGCAAAGCCTGGAGGAAAGGGAGAAAATGTGTTCCACCGCCATGCCGGATGGTTTTGCGCTGCTCCATCCGCGCCATCATGATCCCTGCCTGTTTGAGGATTCCTTCATCGCCCTCGGCAGGGCAAGCGCTCCCATACCGTTCGGCGCCCAGGACGGCGGAAAAACCGATCTCTTTTTCCTGATCTGCTGTCAAAACGACCGACTCCACCTGCATGTGCTCGCGCGCCTGTGCCTGATGTGCCGCGACAAATCCTTCCTGCTCGATTTGCGGCAGGCGGCGGACGCGATTGAAATCCACGAACGCCTCAAAAATCGCGAGGCTGAAATTTTAAGACTGCTGCCGAAATGACCGCCGACATCATAACCAGCCGCGGCAACCACGCCTTCAAAAAACTTTTGAGCCTGCATACCTCCCGGGGTATAAAAGAAAACCGCATGTTCCTGGCGTCCGGCGAAAAATTGATCCATGAAATTCTGGCCGAGCGCGCGGAAAGCATTGTCTGCCTGATCCGTACTCCGCGCATGTCCCATCCGCCGGCCCTTCCGGCAGCGCTTGAATCCCTAACATTTTCAAACGAACTTTTCAACGAACTGAACGTAACCGGGGCCGCCGGCCCCCTGCTCGCCATGCACCGTCCGGACCTGGAAAATTTCTCGGCAAACGCGCCCTGGCCTGCGGGATGCACGTTGTTCATTCCTTTTGGCGACCCGGAAAACGTCGGCGCGGTCATAAGATCGGCGGCGGGTCTGGGCGCAAGCCGGGTTGTGCTGCTAAAGGAGGCCGCCTGCCCGTTCCTGCCGCGGGCGATACGTTCTTCCGCCGGAGCGGTTCTGCGCGTCAGAATGGAATATGGCCCGTCCCTGGACGATCTTTCCTTTGCCAGAAATGAAATTCCGGTCTTTGCCCTGGACATGCGCGGAAAAAACATTGCTAAAACAGCGTGGCCGCCGGCGTTCGGACTGGTCGCAGGCATGGAAGGCGGGGGGCTTCCCGAAAAAATCAGGACGGAATGCTCGCCGATCTCAATCCCGCTGCAAAATAACCTGGAATCCCTGAACGCCGCCGCCGCCGTTTCCATAGCCTTGTGGACCTGGAAGGGACGCGCCTGTTCTTGACCAATCTTCATTCATAAAAATATGTTTTTTAAACATCAAGCGCCATAGTCCACCCGCCATAGAAAAAGTCCCTCTGCCGGGGCGGTAGGCACCACGGCGGTCCGTTCCTTACGGCACAATATTTCCTTTGCCACGGCAGGCGAAAGATCGCCCTGCCCCACCCTGATCAGGAAACCGGCCAGACTGCGCACCATACGGTAAAGAAACCCGTCACTGCGGGCAATAATCACCACTTCATTGCCTTTTTTACGGACTGCCAGCACGGACAAGGTACGCACGGTGCTTTCCACCAGGCGGTTCGGGTTGGCTGTAAAAGCGGCAAAATCGCGCTTACCGGTCAGCAGTTCCGCGGCCGCCTGCATGGACTTTACGTCGAGCGGACGGCGCACATGCGTGCGATAACGATACAGGAAGGGCGGCATGACGGAAGAATTCCGGATAAAATACCGGTATTCCTTGCTTACGGCGGAGCGTCGCGCGTGGAAATCGTTTTTCGCGCGGCTTGCCTTGAGAAGGCGAATGTCCGGCGGCAGCAATGAATTCATGGCCTGTAAAATCTTTGCCGGCGGAATGCAATGCGGCAAATCAACGTGAGCCACCTGGCCGGCCGCATGCACCCCCTGATCGGTGCGTCCGCTGCCGTGGATCTTGACCTGTTGACCGGCCAGTTTACCGAAACATTTCTCCAATTCTCCCTGAATGGTCTTCTGGCCGGGCTGAACCTGCCAGCCGGCATAGGCGGAACCGTCGTATGAAATCAGGAGCTTGTATCTTTGCATAATCGTCGCAAGAAATGCTCAACTTCCGACATTCAACGTTGAACTTGAAAATTGCCCTCCTGTCTGTTTCGATGGAAGTTGAAAGTTGTACGTTGAATGTTCAATGTTCAATGTTTCCAGGTCATCGCGCCTTCGCATCCAGGAAGGATTGAAGAATTATCTGCGCCGTGGATTGATCCAGCGACTGTTTGCGACGCCGGCGCGACAAGCCGCCCTCTATCATGGCCCGCTCCGCCATTTTTGTGCTCAAGCGTTCATCCCAGAAATCCACAGGCAGATTCACCTGTTTACTCAACAGATCGGCAAACTGCTCCACGCGTTCCGCGGCCGGGCCTCTGGAGCCATCCATATTCAACGGCAAACCGAGCACAATCCCGACCACTGCTTTTTCGGACGCAATGCGGCCAAGCTCCTGAATGACGCGCTGCAGACCCGTATTCTGAATGACGCACAAGGGAAAGGCTATCACGCCATCCTCGTCGCTTATGGCCACGCCAATGCGCTTTTGCCCGAAATCTATTCCGAGATAACGCACCATGGGTTACACCAAACCCCTATATTTGTCCATTTTTTTCATCCGTGCCACAAGGTGTTTTATTTCCTGCGCCTTGTCCTTGGCGCAGACCAGGGTGGCTGCGCCGGAACGCACGACCACCAGGTCGCGCACGCCGACCAGCGCAATCATGCCGTCTTCGGCCACGGCGATATTATCCATGGCATCATAAACTTCGCCGCCGCCGACCACGACATTGCCGTTTGAATCCTTTTCGCAGTGGTTTTCCAGCGCCGCCCAGGAACCGACATCATCCCAGGCAAAGTCGCATCCGGCCATGATGATATTGCCGGCTTTTTCCATTATGGCGTAATCAACGGAAATTTTTTCGAGTTTGGCATATTCTCTTTTCAATATTTCATCAAAAGATTTCGGACGACGCGTTCGAGATGTGGCATTGTTCCGGGCAGTGCCGCACGCACGGATTTTATCCATCAAACCAAGCAGTTGCGGACGATGCCGCCTTATGACGGCTTCCAACGTCGGCACGGACCAGACGAACATGCCTGAATTCCAGTAAAACCTTCCGCTCCTCATGTATTTCCGCGCGGTCGGAAGATCCGGCTTTTCGACAAACCTTTTTACCAGTGAAAATGCGGTTTTGCCGCCCCGCGTAACTTTTTGTCCGGCCTCGATATATCCGAATCCGGTGCTGGGCGTTGCAGGCTTGATCCCTATGGTGATCAGGCAATCAGAAGACAATGCCAGCCGGAAACAATCACGCAACGTTCTCAGGAAAATTTTTCGTCTGCCGATCAGGTGGTCGGAAGTCAGCACGCAGAAAGCCGCCTTTTCATTCCTGCTCTTCACCAGGGCCGCGCCAAGCGCTATTGCCGCGGCCGTGTCACGTCCGCATGGTTCGCCGACGATATTTTCCCCTGGAAAATCCGGCAGAACCTTGTGAACCATACCGACCAGATCGGCCCGGGTTATGATGAATACCTGTTTCGGCGGAATCAGCTTTTCGATCCGCTCAACGGCCTCGCAGATCAGCGGCTTGCCCGACGGAATTGCCAGGAACTGCTTGGGGCGCCTAGTGGTGCTCATCGGCCAGAAGCGTTCGCCCGAGCCGCCGGCCAGGATGACGGCATACATGTTGTCAACGTTCGGCATCTTTGACCTCGCTTTTTTGCTTGTCAGTGTGTCATTTTACCGGATGCCGCTCAAGAAAAAACGACTCGTTTTATTTTTTCCTTTACAAAACATCAAAAAGTTAAGATGGGTATCCACTTGACTCAACCTTATGCAACCGGTAGTATTTGCTGGTATGGAAGGCGCAAGATTGTGCGTAAAAGTTCCGAACTTGGAAAGAATCTTCTCCCAAACTGTCATTTGGTTGCCAGTCTGCTCAAACGATGGATACTGGGAACACATCAGGGCGCGATCAGTGCCAAGCATTTGACTTATTACCTCGATGAGTTCACATTCCGTTTCAATCGGCGAAGCTCGCAATTCCGCGGCAAACTCTTCTATCGGTTGGTTAAACAGTCTGTGCATATGGCACCAAAGTCCTATACGACGATTACCACACCACAACCTGTAGGGGGTGATTGAGTCAAGTGGATACCCATCTTATTGTTTTATTCGGTTAGACGGCTTCGGATATGATATTTCAATGGAGTACTGCCATGAAAAAAGATGAAGTTAACAGGTTCCTGATCGGTCTTTTCTTAAGCGTCCTGATTGCCCTGCCTGGCAAATCAAGCGCCGGCGCCCGGGCCATTGGGGCGCATCCGGCCGACGATGACAAGCCTGTGCCGTATCACCTGACAAGCTGGATGGGAGAGCTCGGCGACGATAAGTATTTATCCGAAATTACGATACCCGGCACCCACGATACCGGGGCAGACCTTCATACCTCGGAACAGGGGATCATGTCAGATTATGTCATCTGCCAGGACTACCGGCTGGCGAATCAACTGCAAATGGGCGTGCGCTGGTTCGATATCCGGTTGCGCCTTCATAATGGCGCCTTGACCGTTCATCACGGGCCTTATTATCTGCACAAGAATTTCGACGATATGCTCAGCCCCGTGGTGGATTTCCTGAAAAGTCATCCAAGCGAGGTGGTGGTGTTTATGATCAAGCAGGAACATTCGAGCGAAAGCGATTCCGATTTTGCCTCGGCCGTATATAAGAAGCTCGAAGCGCACGGGCTGCATAATTTTTATCTGCACAACAGAGCGCCCACGCTGGGAGAAGCAAGGGGCAAAATTGTAATTGTCAGGCGATTCGGCAAAGGTTCACAGGGGGATTTCGGGATGCGCTTCAACTGGGATGACAATACCAAGGGCGCTTCATTTTCGAGCGATGGCATAGATATTTATGTCGAGGATCATTACAAAATGCTGACGGTATCCTATGAAACTAAAATCGAGGAAATCGAAGATTGCCTTGGAAAGTCGCATTATGAAAAAAACCAGAAGAAATTTTATCTGACATTCTGCAGCGGCGAAAAAGACCTTAGCGCGACGCTGGAATATATTGCGTCCCAGATCAATCAGCGCATATTGAGCGATTTTAACACGGTTAACAATAAATCGCTGACCAGGTTCGGCGTAGTTATGCTCAATTTTGCGGGTGGAGCTGACGACAACAAAGTCGTCAAAGACCTGGTAAAATTTATCGTCAATAACAACAACCCGCCGGGCGCGGCGCGGCTCATATCCGCGCACGGTATTGATTATGACGCTGACGGCATGGCGGATCCGGCGCTGGCGCACGAAAACACCTGGTTTATCTGGGTTTCCGGCTTTGATTACTCCCTGCTGCCTCCTTTTGAGCTGGAGTTTTCCGGAGACGCGTTCGCCACTGGCGACATGGATGGCGACGGACTGAAAGATATAGCCGCGCTAATCGGTTCGTCCTGGTATGTCTGGACCGCCGCCGACGATTACGAATCTTCCGCGCGCCAGGGGCCATACGACCTGGGAATGACCGGGAAGCCTTTTATCGGCGATTTTGACGGGGACGGGTTAGGCGACCCGGCCGTTATGAATCAGGATCAATTATACATGTGTCTTTCCTCCGAACAATATATGCGCCGCGGTCCGACGGCTTTCATGGCGGGCACGCCGCTGGCCTCCGACCTGGACCGTGATGGCCGCGCTGATTTAATATTGGTGGTGGAAACTTTATGGACGGTATTTTATTCCAGCCGGGGATATGGCGAGGCGCAGACGTTTGATTTCGGCGTGTCTGGCTTGCCGGTGACAGCGGATTTTGACGGTGATGGCGCAGACGATCTGGCGGTTTATAATACTGATAACGGCTGGTATGTATGGTTTTCAACAGATGCCTATCAGAAGTGCGCGGGACCGTATCTGGGATAAGCTCTTCTGCCCGCAACCCAAAAGGTATGGCTGCACGGTCGGTGCGGTCGCGGCGGGACAGGCTGTCCCGGCCTGTCGGGACATACGCGCAAAACGTGTATATGAAATTGAACATTTAAGAATTTCATGCCGGAAGAAACAGTGCGCCATGAATAACGTCTGGATTGCGCTCGGATTGACCTTGTTGGCAGGCCTGGCAACAGGCATAGGCAGCGTGATAGCGTTTGTCGCGAAAAGGACCAATTATCGTTTTCTCTCGGTGGCGACGGGTTTTTCCGCAGGGGTGATGCTTTATGTTTCATTCGTGGAGATTCTTGCAAAGGGGGCTGACGCCCTGAGCCTGCGTTATGGCGCCATTGGCGGCTGGATCAATGCCGCGTCTTTTTTCGGCGGAATACTTTTGATCGGGCTTGTTGACAACCTCATACCTCCTGCTGAAAATCCGCACGAAACCCATTCCGAGGCGGAAACGGCGCAGTTACACGATCCTTCGGCGCAATTGCATGGCAAAACTCACGGCAAACTCATGCGCATGGGACTGTTCACGGCCCTGGCCATAACGATACACAACTTTCCCGAGGGTTTGGCGACGTTTCTGGCGGTATTGCAGGATCCGGCCCTTGGCCTGGCGATTGCGGTGGCAATAGCCTTGCACAACATACCTGAGGGCATCAGTGTCTCCGTACCCATTTTTTATGCCACCGGCAACCGCAAAAAGGCGTTTGTATATTCCCTGCTCAGCGGCCTGGCGGAGCCGGTGGGGGCCCTTGTGGCATATCTGGGGTTCTGGTTGTTTACAAGCAACCGGGAAGGGGTAATTCCGACGCAGGTCATGGGCATGCTTTTCGGCGGCGTGGCCGGCATCATGGTCTATATAAGCCTGGATGAACTTTTGCCGACCAGCAGGGCGTATGGCAAGGGCCACGACAGTCTGCTCGGCCTGGTCGCCGGCATGTTGATCATGGCGCTGAGCCTGCTGCTGATGAAATGATCATGTATAAGGGGTCAAAAAACATTGCTCACCTTGCCTGAATTATAAATTGGTTGCGTGTCGATTTGCGCAATTTCAGATCACATAGGCGATTATAAAAATCAGGACCATGATGATGGCCGCCGCAATCGCGAGCGCTTTCCTGTCGGAAATTTTTTTACCCTTCTCTTCCGGGGCGCGCCAGGAATTGTTGCCCGAACGCATATAATCTCTGTCGTAAAGTCCCATATCCATTGCCTTTTATATGGTCTTACTCTATAGCAATGACCGGGAAAGTCAAGGTGTTGAAATTGATTTTGAAGTTTTTAAATATTTTATCTTGCGTTTATTTTAAGTGCTGGTATATTCCTGTGGTTATTAAGGATAGTCCAGTTTTCATTTGGTTGTTTGTTGTGTTTTATGCGCCAAAAGTGTTCTGAAAAGGAGAAGGAGAGCATGGTCAAGGTCATTCATTTGGGGCTTGGTCCCCTGGGGCAAAAGGAAATCATAACCCTGCAGTTCCGGGCCGCGGTTGGAGAGCCGGAGTCTTATGACCGCATCGAGATAAAGGGAATGCCGGATATCGTTTCCACCATTGCCGGAGGGATAAACGGCGATATTGCAACCTGCGCCATAACCATTAACGCCGTCCGTTCCATTGTAAATTCGAAGCCGGGCCTGAGGACCATGATAGACATGCATCCGATAGGTTTTTACGGCGCAGTTTGATTGCAGGAATAAGAATGCACTTGGCGATTAAGATTCAAAAGAATGCAAAGCTGCCGGTTTTTCGGCAGATAGCCGGGCAGATAACCGATTACGTCAATAACGGGCTGGCGGTGCCCGGGACGCAGTTGCCCTCGGAAAGGGAACTGGCCGCGCAGACCGGTGTGGCGCGCGGAACGATCACCAAGGCCTATGACGAACTGGCGCGCGGTCATGTCATAGAAATTCTGCCGGGCAGGCGGAGCGTGGTTTCAAACCGCCTTCATCCAACGCATGGAAACAGGAAGGAACAGGCCCAGCATCTTATTGACGAACTTTTGAACAGTCTGAAAAGATTGCGTTTTTCATACCGGGAAATCCGCGCGCTCGTTGATCTGGCGATCATGGAACGGGAGAGCCGGTTGGAGCAGTTGTCCATCGCGGCCGTGGACTGCAATCCTGAGTCGCTTTCGATTTTCCAGCGCCAGTTGGGGTTCATCACCCAGATTGTGCTGAAAAAGATCCTGCTGGACGAAATTTTGCCGCGTCCGGACGCCGAACAGCGTCTGATGGCCTTTGATTTGGTCATCACCACCTCGACGCATTTCCACGATTTGGGCGCGCGATTTCCATCGCTTATGGAGAAACTGGTGCAGGTGGTGGTGGCGCCGACCCAGCAGTCCGTCATTGATCTGGCTGGTATCGGCGTGAATCAGCGCATTGGCGTGGTTTGCGAAAGCGCGCAGTTCCTGAACATCATTGCGCAGCGGCTGAGGGATTTTGCGATTCCGGCCGATAGGATCAGCCATCTGCTTGTCGGGGAGATCGGCAGGCTTCCGGCTTTCCTTAAAAAGAACCAGGTGGTCATAACCCCTCCCGGTTATGTTCTGCCGATCGACAGGCATAATGCGGCGGCCGTCCAGGCGTTCACGCAGTCCGGCGGCAAAATCATCCCGTTCGATTATCAGATCGAGCGCAGTTCGCTCATGTACGTGGAGGAGCGCATCAGGAATTTGTTGATGAAGAGGTAAACCACGGAGCTGCCCGCAGCGCTACAGCGTTGCAGGCGGGTGCGCACGGATTGACACGGATAAAAAACATGAATGAGATTGGGAAGGACACGATTGTTTTGGGCGTGATCGGCTGTGATTGCCATTCGGTAGGCAACAGGATACTGGATGAATTTTTCACGAAGGCCGGATTCAATGTGGTCAATCTGGGCGTGCTGGCAAGCCAGGATGAATTCATCGCGGCGGCGGTCGAATCAAAGGCGCAGGCCATCCTGGTTTCGTCGCTTTACGGTCATGCGGAAATTGACTGCGTTGGCCTTCGAGAAAAATGCGTTGCTCGCGGAATCGGAAGCATAATTTTATATATCGGCGGAAATCTGGTGGTCGGCAAAACGCCTTTTGGGACTGTAGAGCAAAAATTCAAATCTCTCGGTTTTGACCGGGTTTTTCCGTCAACCGTTTCGCTGGATGAGGTCGTCAACATGTTGCGCGCTGACATAAAAGAGCGAAGGCGGAAGTCAGCAGTCAGGAATCGGAAGGAAATATGAAAAAACATGCCATGGCGTGGAAGGATTTTCTGGTTGAACGGGAAAAGGTTTTGACCGCCTGGCCCACCGGCGGGCATGTAAAGCTGGATGAAGCGCTGCGTTATCACGCGGGAATTCCGGAAAACAGGCGTTTTGCCTCGGTCGTGAAAAAGGCGCGTGAAAACAGGCGGCTGCTCCTGCAGCCGCGCGCTGGTGTTTCGCTGGTGGATGAGCACATCCGTCTCTTGAGATATCTTGAAACCGAGGGCGGCGCCGATCTGCTGCCGACCACTATTGATTCCTACACGCGGCAGAACAATTACACGGAGGCCCAGAAAGGAATCGAAAAATCGCTTGTGGCCGGCGTCTCTCTTCTGAACGGTTTCCCGGCGGTCAATCATGGCCTGGAAGAATGCCGCCGTGTGGCGGAGAGCGTTGTTTCCCCGGTTCAAATACGTCACGGCACTCCGGATGCGCGCCTCCTGGCTGAAATAACCATTGCGTCCGGATTCACGGGGTTCGAGGGCGGGGCGATTTCCTACAATATTCCCTATGCCAAGAAAGTGCCGCTCCGGAAGTCAATAGCCGACTGGCAATACGTGGACCGTCTGGCCGGTTATTATGGAGAAAACGGCATGCCGATCAATCGCGAACCGTTCGGCCCGCTGACCGGCACGCTGGTGCCGCCCTGCATAGGACATGCCGTGGGCATTATTGAGGGGCTTCTGGCGCTGGAGCAGGGGGTGAAGTCGTTGAGCCTGGGCTACGGCCAGGGGGGGAACATGGTCCAGGACATAGCTGCGGTGCGTTCCCTGCGAATTCTTGCGAATAAATATTTCAGGCGGGAGGGATTCGAGGATTATGATTTGACGATCGTGTTTCATCAGTGGATGGGAGGTTTTCCCGAGGACGAGGCAAAGGCGTTTTCCGTGATCGCTCTCGGCTCGGCAGTGGCCTGGTTTGCCGGCGCAGACAAGATAATAGTCAAGACGCCGCACGAGGCCATGGGTGTTCCCACCAAGGAGGCCAACGCGCAGGGATTGAAGGCCACCCGCCAGATGATCAACATGCTTTCCGACCAGTCATTTTCCGAAAACGCCGCGGTCGGGCGCGAGGTGGAAATCATCACGCGCGAAACCGACTGCATCCTCGAAACTGTGCTTGCCGGGGACAAGCATGACCTCAAGGAAAGCACGGCCGTTGCCTTCGAGTCCGGAGTTCTTGACGTTCCCTTTGCGCCTTCCATCTACAATCGCGGCGTCATTTTGCCGATGCGCGACAACGAGGGATGCATACGGATGTTCAACACCGGCAATCTGCCGCTTTCGGACGAGTTGAAGACTTTTCATCGCGACCGTCTGAACGAGCGATCCAAAGTCGAGGGCCGGGCCGTGAGTTTCCAGATGGTGACCGACGATATTTACGCAATCAGCAAGGGCAGGCTGGTGGGGAGGCCGAGATGAAAATCAGGAAGGTTTTGTTTGCAAGGGGGATTTCCTCTTTTTTCTTCGATGACCAGCGCGCCATAAAAAGAGGCGCGGCTCATGACGGCTTTGTTTACAAGGGCCGGCCAATCACGCCCGGGTTCGATGCCGTGCGGGTGGCGGGCGAAAATATTTCCGTCATGCTGGTTTTGGAGGATGGTCAAATAGCGCTTGGCGACTGCGCCGCGGTGCAGTATTCCGGCGCGGGCGGCCGCGACCCGCTTTTTCTGGCCGCAAAATACCTGCCGCTCCTGGAGAAGCGGGTGCGTCCGCGTCTTGAAGGCCGCGAAATCGGAAAATTCAGAAAAATGGCCGATGAAATTTGCGCCATGCGTCCAGCCGGGAATAAGCTTCATACCGCAATACAATACGGCCTGACCCAGGCGCTGCTCGATGCGCGAGCCCTGGACAGGAAAAAAACGAAATGCGAGGTGATCTGCGAGGAATACAATCTGCCGGTCATCGCGAAACGGGTGCCGATTTTCGCGCAGAGCGGGGACAATCGTTACGAAAGCGTTGACAAGATGATATTGAAGAAAGTCGACGTTCTGCCGCACGGGCTCATTAACAACATTGACGAAAAACTAGGGCGGGACGGCGGCAAGCTCAAGGAATACATCCGCTGGCTGGTCAGGCGCGTGCGGCAGTTGCGCTCCGATAAAAAATACCGTCCGGTCATTCATATTGACGTTTACGGCACGATCGGCCTGTTGTATGATTTGAACCTCGGAAAGGTTGCCGATTACCTGGCCGGACTGGAAAAGGACGCGGATGGGTTTGAGCTTTATATCGAAGGTCCGGTGGACATGGAGCGCCGGCAAAAACAGATGGATGCCATGGCCGCGATCAAGCGTTTTCTGTCAGAGCGCGGTTCGCATGTCAAAATCGTGGCGGACGAATGGTGCAATACTTTCGAGGACGTGCGCGATTTCTGTTCTGCCGGCGCGTGCCACATGGTGCAGATAAAAACTCCGGATCTGGGCGGTATCCAGAATATTGTGGAAAGCGTATTGTACTGCAAGGCAAACGGAATGGAGGCATACCAGGGCGGCACCTGCAATGAAACCGAAATTTCCAGCCGGACCTGCGTGCATCTGGCCGTGGCCGCCCGGCCGGAGCGGATCCTTGCCAAACCCGGCATGGGATTTGACGAAGGTTTTACGATAGTGAACAACGAAATGGAACGCCTTTGCCGCATTCTGGAATGGAAATATGAATGAATTCAGGGTTTTATCCGTAACCGCAATCCTGGGGTACGGCTTTCCGGAAGCCTCATTCAAGCGGGGTATCAGGAGAAGGCCGCATCTCATCGGCGTTGACGCGGGTTCCACCGATCCGGGTCCGTATTATCTCGGCAGCGGAAAATCATTCACCAATCGCACCGCCGTCAAGCGCGATTTGAAATTCATGCTCACGGCCGGAGTCAAGCTGGGCATTCCCGTAGTCATCGGTTCCGCCGGAGGTTCGGGCGCCGCCCCGCATCTGGAGTGGTGCCGCGACATTATCCGCGAAATCGCGCGTGAGGAAAAACTTTCTTTCAAGATGGGGGTGATTTCTTCGGACGTTTCGCATAGCCGTGTTTTGAAAGCCTTGCGCAAAGGCGATATCAAGCCGCTGCCGTTTGTTCCGGACTTGACCGAGTACGGGCTGAAGGAGTGCAAAAACATTGTGGCGCAGATCGGCGTTGAGCCGATCATAGGCGCTCTCGCAAAAGGCTGCCAGGTTGTCTTGTGCGGACGCTGCTATGATCCGGCCGTTTTTGCCGCCCTGCCGATTGCAAAGGGCTATGACGCAGGCCTGGCCATGCACATGGGGAAAATACTCGAATGCGCCGCCATTGCCGCCACGCCCGGGTCCGGTGCGGATTGCGCGCTGGGCATTTTAAGGAAAGATTCGTTCATCCTGGAAAGCCTGAACCCGGCGCGTAAATTCACGCGCCTCTCGACCGCCGCCCATACGCTTTACGAAAAATCCGATCCCTCTCATCTGCCCGGACCGGGCGGAAGCATCAATCTGGAAAAATGCGTTTTTACGGAATTGCCCGGTGGAAGGGTGGAGGTCAGCGGCAGCAGGTTTGAACAAACCGGGGACTATTTTGTCAAACTAGAGGGCGTTCGGCAGGTCGGATTCAGGACCATCAGCATCGCCGGGGTGCGGGACCCGGTCATGATCGCGCAGATCGATTCCGTGCTGGAAGCCGTAAAACGCCAAGTGTCCGTTACGAACGGAAGGCGCGGGGCGAGAGGCAGGATGCTTTTTCACGTGTACGGCAGGGATGGGGTCATGGGAGCGCTGGAGCCGGATCCTGCCATAAAATCCCATGAACTCGGGATTGTGATGGAGGCCATTGCCGATACGCAGGAGGAGGCCGACATGCTTTGCGGTGTCACGCGTTCCACCCTTTTGCATTACGGTTATCCGGGCCGGATTTCCACGGCCGGTAATCTGGCGCTGCTTTTTTCTCCGTCCGATATCCGCATGGGCGCGGTATATGAATTTGCCGTTTATCATTTGATGAAGATCGAGGATCCGGCCGATTTTCCTTTGAAAATCGAGGTAATTTAAAGCATGGGAATTTTAAAGTTCATAAGAAAGAACGTCGCGCGGAGCTCGACGTTCACCTTCAGGGTGGGCCGTGCGCTCCGCGCGCGGCAGTTGCCGAAGGCCTAATTCAAAGCATGGAAAATTCGAAAACAGGCAAAATGAAACAAAAAATACTTAAGGCGGCGCGGGTCATCCGTTCGAAGAATTCAGGTCCCTTTGAACTGACGCTTGATATTATGTTCAAAAACAGGCAGTATTTCGAGTGTTTCAGGCGCGGAAAAATAATCACGCGGCGGAAGATTGCCGGGTTGTATGGCGTGAGCCCGAAGGACATTCTCGGGATTATTTATTTTGAGCCGGCCTGCGCAGTGAAAATCACCCTGCGCCGGCCTTTGCCGTCCGGCGCGCCCGGCGACACGGATATTTACGGGGCGCAGCAGCACGCGCCGTTGTTGAATCTGAAATTTCACTTAACTTCATGCCGGCCAAAGACATAAATTTACAGTTCAATTTCAAGGCCCATTATTCGGAAACCCTGATATATGCCGCCTATTACGCTCCGCGCGGCCGGCAGCGCCTTTACATGGTGGGGGCCGAGTTGTCGCGGCGTTATCTCAATCCGACTGATCTGATAATCGGCATCATCGGCGCGGAAGGCTCGGGGAAATCAACCCTGATCCGTGGTCTTTTTCCGGGGCTTGAACTGACCAACGACGACGACGGCGTGAACGTGCGGCCGGCCCGGCTCTACGATTTCAGTCCGGACGATTTTTTCGCGCCGCACACTTATCATATTGACGTGCGCTACGAGATGGCGTTCAGACAGAAATATGAGATAGCCGAGGCGATCAACCGCAGCGTTTCCCACGGACGGCGCGTGATCATAGAGCATTTTGACCTCATCTACGACACGCTCGGTTACAATGCCCAAATCATTTTCGCCATCGGCGAGGAAATCATCGTGGCCCGGCCCTCGGTTTTCGGTCCCTTCCCGGCCGGTTTGAAGCAGGTGGTGGATAAGACCATCAAATACCGGCTTATGGCCCATTCGGCCGAGGACATCACCACCTACATTCTCGAGCGCGACTACAATTACAGGAATCCGGTCATGCATTCGGACGTCAAACACGGCTTTGTCATCAATTTCGATGTAAAACCGAAAATTAATTTGCTTGAACTGGAGGCGAAAGTGCAGGAGATTATCCGGCGGGATGTTCCCATACAAACCGTCGGCGAGAACCGCATCCGGATAGGAGACCATGAGATTATCTGCACCGGCACGCGCACGCACGTGAATTCGTCCGGAAAGATAGAGAATTTCAGGCTGCTGCATGAATATAAATATCATCCTATTTTCAAGGAATACCTGCTGGTCGGCATGGTCGGACACCGTGAAATGACCGGCCTGGAGGAAATAACCGACGTCGTCGAACAGGAGGGCGTGAAACGCTGACAATATGGCTGTAAAATACAAACGTTTGCCGATTGAAAATATCGGCGTGAGATCGGCGTCCGGAAAGATTTTAAAAGTTTCGCCAAAGGCCCTGGCCTCCCTGGTTGAAGCGGCTTTCCTTGAAATCGCCCATTACATGAGTTCATCGCATCTGCGCGCGTTGGCGGGAATTGTCCGGGACAACAAAGCTTCTCCCGGGGAAAGACTGGTGGCCGCTTCGCTCATAAAAAACGCCGCCATTGCCGCCGAGGGCGTTTTGCCCATCTGCCAGGACGCCGGCACGGCCACGGTATTCGCCTGGAAGGGCGAGGGGGTCAATACCGGCGCCAACGATTCTTCCGTCATCAGCAGGGCAATTCGCGATGTCTGGAAAAAACATTATCTGCGTTTTTCCCAGGTGGCCCCCCTGACGATGTTCGACGAAAAGAACACCGGAAACAATCTGCCCGCGCAGATTGACATCCAGTCCGTGCCGGGCCGGCAGTATGATTTCCTTTTTATTGCCAAAGGGGGCGGCTCCTCGAATAAAACGACACTGATCCAGGGGTCCAAGGCGCTTTTGAACGACCAGGCGTTGGAAAAACTTGTGGCCGAGCAGGTCAGGGCATTGGGCGTTGCGGCCTGTCCGCCGTATCACCTGGCGCTGGTCATCGGCGGCACCTCGCCCGAATACAATCTGCGCATTCTTAAACTGGCGAGCGCCGGTTATTTCGACGATTTGCCGGTAAAGGGCAATGCGGCCGGAGCGTTGTTTCGCGATCCCGCATGGGAAAAGCGGGTATTGCGCCTTGCTGAAAAAACAGGTTACGGAGCGCAATTCGGCGGAAAATATCTGGCCGCCGAGGCGCGGGTCATACGTCTGCCGCGGCATGCCGGATCGTGCCCCATTTCTATCGGCGTTTCATGCTGCGCCCACAGGAATATCCGCGCCAGAATAAATTCCCGGGGAGTATTCATTGAGCGGTTGGAAAAGAACCCGGCGCAGTTTTTGGCGGCATGCAAAGGCGTCCCTTCCGCTTTTGCGCATGTGGACCTTGACCGGCCCATGGAAAAGATCTTGCCTGAACTGGCGAAACACAGGGCCGGGGAACTGGTCTTGCTGGACGGCACCCTGATCGTGGCGCGCGACATGGCCCACGCTCGATTTATCGAGATGCTTCACAAAAGGGGAAAGATCCCGGATTATCTCAGGAAGCATGCGATATTTTATGCCGGCCCGTCAGAGACCCCGCCGGGGAAAGTGATCGGGAGTCTCGGTCCCACCACGGCGCAGCGCATGGACGCCTATGTGCCGGAACTGATGGGGCAGGGGGCTTCGCTGGTGATGCTGGCCAAGGGCAACCGTTCTCCGGCCGTGGCCGAGGCCTGCAAAAAATACGGCGGCTGTTACCTTGGCGCGATCGGCGGCGCGGCCGCCCTCATTGCCCAGGAACACGTCGTTCAATCGGAAATAATTGATTTTGCCGAACTTGGCATGGAAGCCGTCCTCCGCATCAGGGTGAAAAATTTACCAGCCCTCATCATCTTCGACTGCTCCGGCCGCTGCGCCGGAGGTTGACCGGTACAAACGTATCGATGGAATGGAGTCAATGTCGTTTTGCCAAAAAACTTCGTTGCCCGAGAAAAAAAACGGAAAAATGTTGCAAATCCGGGAGATGCTGATAGATTATCGCGGTTTTACACAGAAAAGGAGCGTTATGAGCAAGTCATACAAAATCGCGGTATTGCCCGGAGACGGCACCGGGCCGGAAGTCGTAAAGGAAGGCTTGAAGGTTCTCGAGGCCGCCGCCAAAAAATTTGAATTCAAACTCGATCTGACCCATTACGATCTGGGCGGGGATCGCTATCTGAAGACCGGGGAGACGTGCCCGGATTCCGTGGTGCAGGAATTGCGCAAGTTTGACGCGATTTTTCTGGGCGCCATCGGTCACCCGGATGTGAAACCCGGCATACTGGAAAAAGGCATCCTGCTTTCGTTGCGTTTCCAGCTTGACCAGTACATCAATCTCAGGCCCGTAAAATTGTTCCCCGGCGTGGATTGTCCCCTGAAAAACAAGGGGCCGCAGGACATTGACTACGTGGTGGTCCGCGAGAATTCGGGCGGCATGTACACCGGCACGGGCGGCATAATGATGAAGGGCACGCCAAACGAGGTGGCGGTGCAGAACATGCTTTATTCGCGCTTTCAGGTGGAGCGCTGTCTGCGCTATGCTTTTGAATATGCCCGCAAGCGCAACAAGCGCAAAACGCTGGCCCTTTCCGGCAAAACGAATGTGTTGACTTATGTGTTCGATCTATGGGAACGCGCGTTCCATGAAATCGGTGAAAAGGATTACAAGGATATCAAGCGCGAGTATTACCATGTGGACGCCACCACCATGTGGATGGTCAAGAACCCGGAATGGTTCGACGTCATCGTTACGGAGAACCTGTTCGGCGACATCATTACCGACTTGGGCGCCATGACCCAGGGCGGTATGGGGATTGCCGCCGGCGGCAATATCAACCCGGAAGGCGTGAGCATGTTCGAGCCCATCGGCGGCTCTGCGCCGAAATATACCGGCAAGAACGTCATCAATCCGCTGGCAGCCATTTGCGCTGGCCAGATGATGCTTTCCGAACTCGGCGAAACCAGGGCGGCTGAGGCGATCGAGAACGCCGTAATGGAGGTCACCTCCCATAAACTGAAAAGCATGGCTGCCGGAAAAATGGGTTATTCCACTACCGAGGTGGGGGATCTGGTGGCCGCCAATGTGGCGGGCTGATTTTTAAGGCAACGTTGACCATTCAACGTCCAACTTTCAACGGTTGAAAGGTATTCAAATGAAAAAGTACAGAGTAGGCGTGGTCGGCATAGGCGCGGTGGGTGCGGAAATGGTGCGCGTGCTGCGGCAGAGAAATTTTCCGGCGGAGGAAATCCGCATTCTGGCGCGTTCAGGGCGCGACGAGGTCATTGACGGCGAGACTTATCACGTTGTTTCGGCCTCGTCCGAGGCGTTTGACGGGCTTCAGTTCGCGTTTTTCGCCGGCACCGAAGGGTCGAAGGGAGCTTCGCAGCAGTTCGGCTGGCAGGCCGTGGAAAAGGGCGTGATCGTAATTGACAACGGCGACGATTTTCGCATGGACAAGCGCGTTCCGTTGGTCATACCGGAGATCAACGCGCATGCCCTGGCAAAGCACAAGGGGTTCATCTCCAACCCGAATTGCAGCACCATCATCGCCATGATGGCCGTGGGTCCGTTGCATCGCGCGGCGCGCGTAAAGCGCTTTGTGGCCAGCACCTATCAGGCCGTTTCCGGGACCGGCCGTCCGGCCATTATAGAGCTTGAGCAGCAGATAAAGGACTATGCGGCCGGGAATGAGTTGAAACATTCCGCTTATCCGCATCAGATTGCGCTTAACCTGATTCCCAAGATCGGCGGTTCAAAACCTGATTTTCCTGGATTCACCAGCGAGGAAGTAAAAATGGTGAACGAAACCCGCAAAATCCTTGAGGACAAGCGCATTCGCGTATGTTCCACGTGCGTGCGCGTGCCGGTGCTTAATGGGCACAGCGAGGCGCTCAATATAGAATTCGCCAGGCCCGTGAGCGTGGAGGAGGCCAGGGAGGTCCTATCCAAGGCGCCTGGCGTGGTTTTATGCGATGACCTCGCGTCCGATGAATATCCCATGCCGATCAAGGTTTCCGGCCAGGATGACGTTTTGGTCGGCCGCATAAGGGTTGACGAGAGCGTGAAAAACGGCCTGGCATTGTTCGTGGCCGGCGACAATATCCGCAAGGGCGCGGCAACCAACGCGGTCCAGATTGCCGAGCATCTGATAAAATAGTAATTCGTGGTTGACAATTCGATCTGCCGATGATAAAAGGCAATGTTTTTTTAAGGCGAATACTGAGATATGAATAAAAATCAAAAGAGTGCAAACAAGAAGACAACAAGCGCCAAGCCGGCGGAGACGCGGAAAATTGAGACTGTGACCGCGGCGCAACTCGCAAAGAAGGACGAGGCCGTCAAGGGCAATAAATTTCTTACCGTGGGGCAGGCCCGCGAAACGCGCGAAATGCTGCTGCGCTTGCGTGAAAGGATGACCGGCCAGATCAATTTCCTGGCCACAGACAATTTGAGCCGCTCCGACGAGGACAGCGAAGTGAATTACCGCTCGGAAGAGCAGGGCACCGATAACTTCGACCGCGATTTCGCTCTGAACCGCGTAAGTCTTGACCAGGAAATACTCTTTGAGATAGACGAGGCCTTGAACCGGCTTGCGCTCGGCACCTACGGCATCTGCGACAGCTGCGGACAGGGAATTGAAAAGGCGCGCCTCAAGGCCGTCCCTTATTCAAGGATGTGCGTGGCCTGCAAATCGCGTACGGAAAGCAGCCAGAAGAATTTCAAAGCTTTTGAGTCCACGACGGTTTTTAACAGTACCGACAAGACCGCCAACGAGCCGGGCGCCGAGGAAGAGTGATTTTGAATCCTTATGCGTCCGTCCCGTTACAAGATAATAACCCTGACGGTCGCGTTGATAATTCTCTTCCTTGATCAAATTTCCAAGCATGCCGTGCGGAAGACGTTCTCGCTCGGCGACTCAAAGACGCTTATCCCGGGTTTTTTCGATCTTACCTACGTGCGCAATACCGGGGCCGTCTGTGGCTGCCTGCACGACCGGACTGGATGGCTGGTGCTGGCATCGATATCGGTGCTTGCCCTGATCTGTGTTTTCTGGCGGCGGATCGTGGCCGGCGAAAAGCTTCCCGCTTTTTCCATCGGTTGTATTGCCGGCGGCATAATCGGCAATCTTGTTGACCGGATCAAATTCGGGTGGGTGGTTGATTTCCTCGATTTTTACGCGTACAACTGGCATTGGCCGGCGTTTAACGTTGCCGATGCCGCGATTTGCGTCGGCGTGGGACTGTATCTGCTTGCTTCAGTTCTGCCATTTAAACGGCACGATAACTGACTCAACCGATTACGCTGATGATTAAAGCATTTTTTCTGGTCGGACCTACCGCAATCGGCAAGACGGCGGTATGCCAGTTCATCGCCGAAAAGCATGGTTTCGAAATATTGTCGGCCGATGCCATGCTGGTTTACCGCGGCATGGATATCGGCACGGCCAAGCCGGATGCCGATCTGCGTTCCCGGGTACGCTATTTTGGGATGGATCTGGTTGAGGCGCATGAGCATTTCAGTGTGGGAATATACCGTGAACACGCAATCGCCGCCTTGCGTCGGGCTGCCGGCGCCGGCAGGCGGATGATCGTCACCGGAGGCACCGGTCTTTATGTGAAAGGCCTCACGCACGGCCTGGATGAACAGCCGCCCCATGACCAAAAAACCAGGAATGAAGCGGAGGAAATCATGCGGCAGGGCGGAATTGAGGCCCTGCAAAAATGGGCTGAAAGTCAGGCCGCCGGCCTGTACGCGGCAATAGGCGATAAAAAAAATCCGCGCCGTCTCGTACGCGCGGTTGAAATTGCGCGCGCGACTGCCGTCGCCGGTACGAGCTGGCGGGACCTAGGCAGGGGGCCTGAAATCCCAGGATTGGCCATGCCCATGCCGCAGCTTCACGAACGGATCAACCGGCGCGTTGAAGCCATGTACGCCGGCGGACTGCTTGATGAGGTCGCAAGCCTGCTCAAGTCCGGACTCGAATCATCTCCCACGGCTGTGAAAGCAATCGGTTATGCCGAGGCCATCGCTGTTTTGCGCGGCACATTGACAATTAAGGAGGCCATTGCCGGAACTTCCGCAAGAACGCGCCAACTGGCAAAAAGGCAAATGACCTGGTTCAGGAACCAGGCGAACGTGGAATGGCTGCAGATCACTCCTGAAATGCCTGTAGAGGCGATAGCGCAGACGGTAATGAATTGCTGGACAAGAAACGGCCCGACGCCGATCGCGGAATGACGCCGGAGGAAGAATATTGTTGAGATTTATGCGGATAAATCGTATATGAAAGAACCGTGAACTCTTAACCATCAACCCTGAACGTTAAAATACCATGTCAATCCATCCTGCGGCAATTGTCGATAAGAAAGCTGAATTGGGCGCCGGGGTTTCCATAGGCCCCTATGCGGTAATAGATGAAGACGTGCGGATCGGGGACAATGTGAAAATCGGTCCGCACGCGGTCATTCACAGGCACGTTTCAATCGCGGAGGGATGCGCGATCCATGCGCATGCGGTCCTTGGCGACCTGCCCCAGGACCTTGTTTACAAGGATTGCGTCAGTTACGTCCGCATCGGGGCCGGCACGACCATCCGGGAAGGCGTAACCATCCATCGCGGGACCAAGCCGGAAACTGTCACGGAAACCGGCCGTGAATGCTATTTGATGGCCTACAGTCATCTGGCGCATAACGTCAAGTTGGGCAATAACGTGATTGCGTGCAACGGTGCGCTGCTGGCCGGCTATGTTCAGGCGGGCGACCGCGTTTTCATCAGCGGCAACTGCGTGGTGCACCAGTTTGTCCGCATAGGAAGGCTTGCCTTTTTGGGTGGTGCTTGCGGGATCAGCAAGGATATTCCGCCTTTCTGCATCACGCGGAGCGTCACTCCCAATCAGGTCATGGGATTGAACGTGGTCGGCATGCGCCGCGCCGGATTGAACGCCGGGGAACGCCTGGCGGTCAAGCGCGCTTTTGCCGTCGTTTATCGCTCCGGGTTGAACACGGCGCAGGCCCTGGACAAGCTGAGGCGGGAGGAGCAATCCGCCTTGGTCCAGGAAATAATCGCGTTTATAGATTCTTCAAAACGCGGCATTTGCGCTTTTGTGTCGGGGCAGGAAGCGGAAGAATAGTTCGTGTAAATGAATCAAAAAAACACGGCGCAGGTACTCTGTGTTCTTAATCCGGCTGCCGGAAACGGTTTTTGCCGTCAGCGGTGGCCCAGGATCGCGGAGTTGATGGAATTCTTCCGCATCGCCTATGAAATCATCGAGATTGATGACCAGCCTCTTTCCCGTGCTCTCTTTGAACGTTTCAAGGCGAACGATCCCTGTAGGTACGATGCCGTTTGCGGAGTGGGGGGCGACGGCACGCATTCGCAGATAATCAACGCCCTGATGCTTTTCAAACAGTCCGGTCCTGAAAAAAAGTTGCCGCCCTATGCCCTGATCCCCTGCGGCACAGGGAATGACATAGCCAAATCCTTCGGCATGACCGCGCGCGAGGATTTCTTTGTGGATGATTTGCGCCGGGCCGTGGCCGCCATCCGTTACGGGGCGGATTATTATCTGGATCTGGGCAGAATGAACGGTTTGTATTTTGTGGACGCCATGACCATCGGCCTTGATTCGCATATCCTCCGGGAGCACAACCGGCGCAAGGAGGAGATCGCCAAATATCCGTTCCTGCGCCGGATTTTGAGGGGCAATGTGTTATATACCTGGTGCCTGGGGATGCGCTTCTGGCGGCACTCTTCAATTGAGGCGGAAATCAAGGTTGACGGTCGTCCCTGGTATAATGGCAAAATCGTCAACCTGGTCGTCAACAACACCAGGGTTTACGGGGGCGAATTCGTGATTTGCCCGGAGTCGTTCGCGAACGACGGCCTGCTGGACGTAGTGGTCTTTGCGGGACACTATGATTATCTGGCAAGGTATCTTTTGTCGTTCAGGACAAATCCGCGCGAAATCCGCAAAATGGGAGAACGACTTGTAAGGGAATCCGCTTATGCCCAGGGGAGCCGCGTTGAAATCTCGCTGTTGCGCAGCGAAGCCGCGCAATATGACGGCGAAGTTCTGCCGCCATGCGAAAAATTCGTCATGGAAGTTGTTCCGCGCGCCCTGCGGATAAAACTGCCCGTGGAACTGGGGTGAGGGCCTGTCAAAATATGCCGGAACAAAGCGACCTCAGGCGGCTTGCGGAAAAGGAAATCAAGAGGCTGATCGAGAGCCTGCCGGATGAATTACGGTTGAAATTGGAGGATATTGCCGTTATTCTCGAAGACAAGCCCGATAAAAACCTGGCGGCGGACGGAATTGACGAGGATTGCCTCGGCATTTATCAGGGCGCGTCGCTCATGGATGACGACCAGGGCGGTCTTTTGCCGCGCCAGATCATTCTGTTCATCGCGAACATTAATGATGAGTCGCAGGAGAGCGGCAGGAGTTTCAAGGAAGAGTTGCGCCGCACGTTTCTGCACGAGTTGGGCCATTACCTCGGTCTTGAGGAAAATGAGCTTGTCTTGCGGGATATCGATTGATTATTCATCCCCCGATTGATTTTGACATGCGGGAAAGATTGTAATATTTTGTTGTTGTTTTTGTGCCGTGTCGAAACGCGTTTGTTTTAACCATTCTAAGGAAGAAATCATGGAAAATAAAGAGTCCAACTGGTTTAACGTTAAACCGCGCATTGTTCCCTGTCTTGACCCGGATTTCAGGCCGCCCTGTCTGGCCAACCGGCGTTTTCTTGAAGAGGCGTCCAAAAAAGGAGAGCCGCTGCATATCGCCGTGGAGGCTGAAAACGGTCTGATCTCGAGTTATAAAACGAGCATACTCAATGAGGGCGATCCGCGCTCCGAATCCAATCTTGCCTATATCGAGCGGATAGTCAAATTTCTGCTGTGGCAGCGCGGCGGCTGGCGGGTGGTGCTGGGCGGCGCTCCCAGGGTGGCCGAATATATCAAGGGTTTGTATGCGCCGAAGGGGCGGCGGGAGTTTGACGCCAACCTCATGACGGAGGTTTATTCAAAGCCTTTTACTGTCGAAAACACGGCCATAGACAGAATTCCCCCGGACAAGCAGAATGCAAAGCCGCTAGGTAGACATTTGGACGGCTGCCGGATCGGCTTCGATCTCGGCGCCAGCGACCGCAAGGTGGCTGCAGTGATTGACGGCAAACCGGTTTTCAGCGAGGAAGTCATCTGGGACCCCAAGGGTAACAGCGATCCGCAGTATCATTTTGATGAAATCATGTCCGCCCTGAAAAAAGCGGCGCAGCATATGCCGCGCGTGGACGCCATCGGCGGCTCTTCGGCGGGTATTTATATCAACAATAACGTGCGCATCGCCTCGCTATTCCGCGGAGTGCCCAAGGATCTTTTCGAGAAGAAGGTCAGGGGGATTTTTCACGACATCAAAAAGGCATGGAAGAATATTCCGCTTGAAGTCATCAACGACGGAGAGGTGACTGCCCTGGCCGGCTCCATGTCTCTGGGGGTCAACCGCATCCTGGGCATTGCCATGGGATCGAGCCTGGCGGCAGGTTACGTTGACAGGGAAGGCAACGTGGTGGGATGGCTGGACGAACTGGCTTTTGCCCCGGTTGATTATAATCCGAACGCTCCGGTTGACGAATGGTCGGGAGATTACGGTTGCGGCGCCATGTATTTTTCGCAGGTGGCCGTGAATCGCCTGGCGGTAAAGGCCGGCATCAGGCTTGATGAAAAACGGACCCTGGCCGAGCGGCTCAAGGATGTCCAGGAACTGATGAAAAAGGGTGACGAACGCGCCGCGAAAATTTTTGAAACGATCGGCGTTTACTTCGGATACACGATCGCTCATTACGCCGATTTTTACGACCTCGGCCATTTGCTGGTCCTGGGAAGAGTGACCTCCGGCAATGGCGGCGACATCATCGTAAAGCGGGCGGCGGAGGTCCTGAAATCAGAATTCCCGGAGCTTGCGTCAAAGGTCAAGCTGGCGGTTCCGGATGAGGCCAGCCGCAGGGTCGGCCAGGCCATTGCCGCCGCGAGCCTGCCTCTTGTGAAATGAACATTTGAACCGAGTTTGCAATCAGCTCAACCAAACAAAAATTTGACATAATGGGCGAAGATTGTATTATGCCTTTGTTTTCTTTCCGGGCGATTAGCTCAGTTGGCTAGAGCACTACCTTGACATGGTAGGGGTCACTGGTTCGAGTCCAGTATCGCCCATGCTTTCCACAATATTCCCCCTTCAAGGCGTTTTAGAACATGTACGACGTGTTGAAGAATATATAGAACTGTTTTTCGTAGGATGTTATGACCGAGCGTACGACCTTATCGGTTTCTTTCTCGATGGTATAGCCGTAGTCATTGCCGTCGCCGAAAATATAGTTCACGCCCAGCGACATGTTGACGTTCTCCAGTTCCCGCCCTACGCTGGCGGTCAGGCCGTATTGGTTGATCTGGCCGGGATAGCCTTCACCCTCGTTTTCAAGTTGTATGTCGGGGGCCGAGGAACGGGAGGTGTAAAAACCGGCACGGATCGGATAGGCGTTGAGGATGTAATATTCCGCGCCGACGTTCATGTCCACCACGCCCTGATTTATGTATTTGGCGTACACGTCTTCGCCGGATTCGTCGAGCGTACCGCTCAGGCGATTGTAGGAATTCGCCAGATGCCAGGAGACGTCAAACCCCACGCCGTAGGATTTTTCCTTTTCCCAGCCGATACCGGCCGTGAATTTGGCGGGGGTTCTGTTTTGCGCATCCATATTGTCGGAATGGTTGAATTCCTTTAGGAATGTGTTGTCAAAATAACCTGATTCGTTGGACTGATATTCGCCGTTGCCCCATAAGGCCATGGAGGGAGATTGGGCTGACAGGCCGAGGCGCCAGCGGTCGGTCGGCCGGTATTGCAGGCCGGCCGTTGCCAGGAGCGCGAATGTCTTGTATTTTATGCTTCTGGTGCCGGAATAGGAATAGTTGTTCAGGTAGACGGTCTGCAAATCGCTATAATTGCGGTAAACGCCATAGGCTCCCACACCAACGGACAGTTCTTTAGAGAAGGCATGCGCCGCCGAAGGGCCGACCCAGATGGTTTGATCGGAGAGGCTCACGTTGTAATAGTTGTTGTCCCTCGGGAAGGCCAGTATGTCGGACAGGGAATAATTATAAGGCACGAACGCGGCCAAGCCGACGGCCGTATTCGTGGCCGCGAACAATACCACTCCCATTGCGGGCGGCACGGTGATAAAGGAGGAGGTTTTTAAATCTTCATCGGGATAAAGCGCCCCATCCTCGCGGTACCTTTGCCATCCGTACAAACTGGCAGAAACCGATATGGTGCGCTGCTTTGTGAAGGCCAGCCCGGCCGGATTGTAATAACTGGCATCCAGGGCCGTACCCAGCGCGCAGGCGGCGCCGCCCATGCCGGCCGCCCGGTCGCCTACGACATATTGCTGGTAATTGGCCTCGTTTGCCTTGAGTCCGGGCGCCAATACAATAGAGCCCAATATGACTGCTCCGAGAAACGAAACGATGTTTGCGGGCTTGCGGTTCATCACTGTCCCCTCCTTGTTGCCGGGCCATTATTGGCTGCCGGGTTAGTAATAAAGAGCCGAAAGCTAGTTCCGAAAACATGAAATGTCAATGTTTATTTCCGTGGAATCGGGTTGCAAGATCGGACGGATTGATTATCATGAGAGGCTTTAATTTGACGTAATGACTTTCCCAAAGGCAGGGTAAACAAGATGAAGAAAACATTTGTCGGAATAGGTTTCGGGCCGATCCAGGCCGGACTTTTCCTTTACGAGGCTTTTCAATCAGGCAATTTCGACCGTTACGTCGTCGCTGAAGTCATGCAGGACGTCGTCGATTCCGTGCGCCGCAACGGCGGGAATTGCTGGGTCAACATTGCCGCGGAAACGGGAATCAGGCAATGCGCCGTTTCCGGCGTTGAAATGTTAAATCCGGGGCGCGAGGAAGACCGTCGCGCCCTGGTCTCCGTTTTGGCCGAAGCCGACGAGATAGCCACGGCCCTGCCGAGCGTTTCTTTTTTTGCAAAAGGCGACCGGGATTCCGTGGCCTCATTGCTGGCCGCCGGCATTCAGGAACGTATTTCCTCCGGCCGGCAAAAACGCTGCGTTATTTATGCCGCCGAAAACCATAATCACGCCGCTGAAATCCTTTGGCAGTCAATGCTTCCTTTCCTGAGCGCATCGGCCGGCCGGGCGCAGGATCATGTCCAATGTTTGAATACCGTTATCGGCAAAATGAGCGGCGTGGTGGCCGATGAGGCGCAAATCCGCGAACAGAAATTATCCAGAATCGCCGGCGCCGCCGGCCGCTGTTTCCTGGTGGAGGAATTCAACCGTATTTTAATCTCGAAAATCAACTGGCCCGATTTTCAGCGCGGCATAACCGTTTTTGAGGAAAAGCAGGACCTCCTGCCGTTCGAAGAGGCCAAGCTCTACGGACACAATGCCACCCATGCGTTGATCGGTTACCTTGCCCGCAAAAAAGGGTACTACTTTATTTCCGACGTTGCCGGAGATGGCGGCCTGCTGGAGTTGGCGCGCGCGGCCTTCATCGGCGAATCCGGCGCCGCCCTGTGCCGCAAGTATTCCGGGGTGGACAGGCTGTTCACTGCGGCCGGTTATGCCGCTTATGCGGATGATCTCCTGAAGCGCATGTTGAATCCCTATTTGCGCGACATGGTCGAAAGGGTGGTGCGGGACCCGCGGCGGAAACTCGGATGGGATGACCGACTGGTGGGCGTCATGCGCCTTGCCCTCGGCCAGGGAATTGAACCCGTGAAATACGCGCTTGGCGCCGGTGCGGCCCTGGAAATGCTGGCTGAGACGGAAAAGGAGAAGGATTACAACAAACTGCTCGACTCGGTCTGGCGCGAATGCAACGCAAGCCGGGAGGAACAGGACAAAATCAAGGCGCTTGTCATGCAAGGCATGGCAGGCGATAGCTGGAGGAAAGAATGAAAATCACATCAACAACGCTTGATGGACGTCAGGGCTGGCAACTGGACAGCGGTATGATATCGCTTTTCCTGATGAAAGGCGGCGGTCATATTGCCGACTTGCGTTTAAAAGGCCTTGAAAAAATCAATCCCTTGTGGAAGCCTCCCTGGAAATCGATCGAACCATGGAAATACCGTAAAAGCGACGCGCGCAAATACGGCGGCAAGCTGCTTTCCTGCATTTACGGCCATAACCTGTGCCTGGGCGCATTCGGCGATCCATCGCCTGAAGAGATGAAATGCGGGCTTGGCTGCCATTACGAGGCGCCTGTCGGACGCTGGTCCGTCATCCGGAAGAAGACAAGCAAACGGGGCTTGTGTTTTGAGTATGGGTGCGACCTGCCTGTGGCGCAAATGCGCGTCGAACGCCGGATAGTCATGAAGGCCGGCTCCGGCGCGGTCAATATCCGGGAAACTGTCGAGAATCTGGCGCGGCGCGACGTTCCGTTCACCACCTGCCAGCACGTTACTTTCGGTCCTCCGTTCCTTGAACGGAATGTAACTGCGTTCGACATGCCCGCAACCCTCGGGCAAACGTTCCCGGAAAAATTCAGCGATGCCCAGCGTTTGAAGCGGGATGCAAAGTATACGTGGCCGGCTGGGCCCGGACAAAAAGGAAAGATTGACCTGCGTTTCATGGGCAAGGGGAGTTACGGAGATTTTCACGCGAACCTGATAGACCCGAAAAGGGAACATGCCTGGTTCAGCGCCGTAAACCCGCAACTGGGGTTGATGGTCGCCTATGTCTGGCAAAGGAAAAATTATCCGTGGGTCGGAGTATGGGAGGAAAGTTTTGCGCGCCAGGAATCGCCATGGAGCGGCAGGACGCTGACGCGCGGCATGGAATTTGCCAATACGCCGTTTCCGATGGGACTGCGAAAGGCCGTGGATCTCGGCGCGTTTCAGGGCCAGCGCGCCTATGCGTGGCTGCCTGCGCGCGGCAAACTTGTCTATGAATATGCTTTGCTTGCTCTTCAGGCGCCTGAATCCTGTTGGGGAGTGGCTGATATTTCCCCGGCTGAACGCGGATTCGAACTTGAACTGCTGTCCGGCTCCGGGAAGAAAATTACTGTCAAGGTTTGAACTGCGATGAGGCGGTAAATTCCCGGCGTTGAGGTGTTGACGCGAAAATTTCCGGACAGCCGGCCGCCGCTTGAAGAATTGTCCGATCGCAGGGAATGCCTCCGTGTGTCTTCCCCGAGACAATCTTTTCTGTTGCCCCGCGGATCGTTGCAAGAATATACAAAAAAAATGCAGACCGTTCCATTGTTAATTCCGATCGTTTAATGCATAGTTTTGCGCAGTTTTAACAGACAATAAGGAAATCGGTGGCAGGAAATAATCAACGTTTGTCTGAGCAATTGTCGGAATATATCCGGATTCACTGCGATGTATGGGACGCGCTTTGGGCGCGTAAATCCATCGGCCGGATTGCCGTGGCAGTGACGCCTTCGGCGGATCTGTTGGACGCGTCTGCGGAAGTTGCCGCCGGCCTGATCACGGACGAACCTGATGAAAAACCGGCAGGATGGGACGCGCGGTGGAGGGAAGCGTTGTCGTCCGAGGTCAGGCGGATCGTGGCCGCGCTTTCCCTGCCGGGGGACGCATTCCCCGCCATGACGCCGCCGCGTTTTGTCCACGGCCAGTCGCAGGGCATATGCGATCTTTTCGGCGCCAGGCCGGAACTTCAACCGGACGGAAATGTTTTCGTCCATCCCCTGCCGCCCGATCCGAAAATAATTGATGCCGTGGATCTCCTGCCGATCGAGAAAAGCATGTACTGGGGCGCGGTGGAATGGATCCGGTATGCCCGAGGCTGCACACGCGGATTATTCGGTTTTCGCTCTCCCATTATGACCGGCCCATTTGACACCGCCAATTATCTGCTGGGCACGACAACCTTGCTGGAATGGGTTTATGCCGAACCGGAGACGCTTCATCGTCTTCTGGTGAAAATTACGGATGTAATCTGCGCCATGCTTTCCGCGTTGAAAAATGCGGCTGGCGGCATGCTCAGCAGTCCGCACCATTTCAGTTGTGTGCGTGGCGGCTATGATTTCGCCTCTGAGTGCAGATCTTTAGTCTCGCGGGAAATTTACGAGACGTTTGAAGCGCCATATCTGCGCCGCATCGGAGAACGACATGGGCCTTTCGCCATTCATTCGTGCGGAAGCTGGGAGCGAACAGTGCCAAGCGCTCTGGCTGATCCGAATTTTCGCGCCATGCATGGCCAAATCCGGGAAAATGATCTACAAACGCCAATTTGTCAAAAGGCGCCTGCGCCGCCAGGCTGATTGTTTCCGGCAAGCCGCATTCCTTTACATGCTTTGTGCGGGATATAAACAGGAAATATCCGATTTATATCCCGGATTATGGCGTGGTTTTAACAGAAGCCGTTGACACACGCTCTTATGTTGAAATCGAGGGGGCGATTCTAAAACGGGGACTGGCAGGGAAACAACAGCAAATCGAGGCTGAACCTGAAGAAACTTATGAAAATGCCTGCGCGCATACCAGAAACATGATGTGTCCCGCCTGGCTTGGACTTGGCCGGGACATGCGTTTTTTCGAAGTAGGTTATGATCCGAAGTTCGGATACTGGGGGTATGTCCAGCCGCGTTATCACAGCACGCTTCAGAACATTCCGGAGACCGGAGACAAACCGTACAGCATTGCCTTTGCCGTTGGGTCGGGCGCTTCCTGCCGTTCCGACATCACCCGGCGCTTGGAAGACGGCGTTTTGCCGATTTTGCATTCAACCCAGCGGGAGGAGAACGTTCATTATCATTTGACCGCCTTCTGCACCCTTGAGAAACAGGAACTCTCGTCAAAAACCGTGCGCGGTTCCGAATGGCAGGCGTGTTATCCGAACACCGGAGGTAATATGCTTTCCCAGGAAGAGCGGGAAAAGCTCAAGGATTTGCTTTATGAGGAAATGCGGCGCCGCGAGGAGGAAACGATCTGCGCGATTCGCGTCGAGGCCGCAAACGTAACGTCGGTTCCGCAATATGCCTGGTTCAAAGGGTGTTTCCTGCATGGCGTGCCGGTCAAGACGGTGAAAGACAAGTCGAATGTTGGGTTCGTAACTCTGGAATCAGGACGTGTTTTGGCTGTGCTCGGTCTTAATGGCGAACCTTTGCCGGACGAGGAAATCGCCGTTCTGCTCCAGCCCGGAGAGACGGCGGTCTTTCAAAATTTTGGCGGGTATCAACTGGAAACCGGGCCGGCGCTCTGGACCATGGGCGAACATTACCGATATACGCGCGATGACGCATGGGTAAACCGGATCCAGCCGAAACTTTTAAAGGCCTGTGAATATCTGCTTCAATGGCGCGAACGCAACAAGCGTCCGGAACTGCGGGGGAGGGGATATGGTCTGCTTGACGGCAAGGTGGCGGACCCAAATGACTTTTTCCATTCCTTCATGTTGAACGGGCTTTCCTATATCGGCATTCAACGCGTTGCGGAGATGCTGGCGCAAGTCAATCCGGCCGAGGCAAAACGATTAAGGCGGGAGGCGGAAGAGTTCGGAAAGGATATCCGGACAGCATTTTACGGGGCGTTGGCGCGTTCACCGGTCATTCCCCTGGATGACGGCACTTGGGTGCCGTCCGTGCCGCCATGGACGGAATATCCGGGGCCGGTCGCGCTCTACGCCGAAGGCGGAAATTGGTTCAGCCATGGCGCGTTTTTTTGCCGCGACTCCTTGGTTGGCAGCCTTTATCTTGTGATATCCGAAGTGCTGGATGCTAAGGAGGTCGGGGCGGACTTCCTGCTGAAATCGCACCAGCAGCTTATGACGGTGCGTAATGCCGGCCTGAGCCAGCCCTATTATTGCCGCCACGATTATATTCATCTCAAACGCGGCGAGGTGAAGGCCTTCCTGAAAACCTATTACAATCAGTTCGCCTCGCTGCAGGACCGGGAAACGTATACTTTCTGGGAACATTACTTCCACGCCAGCCAGCACAAAACCCATGAAGAAGGCTGGTTCCTTATGCAAACGCGCTGGATGTTGTGGCTGGAGGAGGGACGGATATTGAAATTATTGCAGGGAATTCCGCGGTCCTGGCTGGGCAACGGAAAAAGTATGGAAATAAAAAATGCCGCCAGTTATTTCGGCAAGATATCGGTTTCAGTGAAGTCACGACTGGAAAAAGGCGTGATAACGGCAATCGTGGAATGCGGATCGGACAGAAAACCGGACCGGATTGAAATCAGGTTGCCGCATCCCGAAGGCAGAAAGGCCGTAAAAGCCGAAGGAGGCGTCTATGACGCGGCCAATGAAACCGTCCAAATCGCGCCATTCAAGGGTCGGGCTGAAGTTACGATTTTTTTTCAAACGCCAAATGAAAATTGACTCCATGGACAAAAAACGCGAACGCATACAAAACTTCAACGATAAAATGAAAATTATTGCATTCGGCGCGCATCCGGACGACATGGAGTTTTTGTGCGCGGGCACGCTGGCGAAATACCGCCGGGCCGGACATCAGGTGGCCATGGCCGTTTCAACCAACGGCGAGGTTGGATCCGCCACCCTTGGCAAGGCGGAAATCGCCGCCATTCGCGAGCGCGAAGCAAGGGCCTCGGCGGCAAAAATGGGCGCTGAATTATTCTGGCTCGGCTATCCGGACGAGTTTCTTTTCAACACGGCCGAGGTAAGGCTCAGGTATATTGAAATTATAAGGCAATTCCGGCCGGACATAATCATCTGTCCCGACCGGGATGCGGATTATCACCCGGACCACACCACCACTGGCCAGATCATCTGGGATACGCACGTCATGGTCACAGTCCCCAACATCAAAACAAAAACGCCACCGGTCGAAAAAATACCAGAGATCTATTTTATGGATACGATCGCCGGGGTCAATTTTCAGCCGGAGTTTTATGTGGATATTACCGCGGAGTGGGAGATCAAGGCGGCCATGATCTCCTGCCATGAAAGCCAGGAGGGGTGGATGATTTCGCAATACGGAGTATCCTGCGTGGAATTCGGTCAAATCCACTCGCGTTTTCGCGGTTTCCAGGCCGGTTGCAAATATGCCGAATGTTTCAGAAAACCTAAATTTTTCCCCGGTATGACCAATCCGGAAAGTCTTTTGCCGTAAAACGAAATGAATTCTGAAACGGCGGTTCAGGGAAATGCGGAATTCAGCCAGTCGGTTGTTTCCCGCAATGATTCTTCCGCCGGCTTCAGCGGCCAGTATTCAAGGCCGATATATCCTTTGAACCCCAGCCTGTCTATGGTTTTGCAGATAAACGGATAGTTCTGCTCGCCGTCCTTCGGCTCATGGCGCCACGGAATGGCGGCAATGTGAAAGTGTCCTATGGCGTCAAGGCTCGACCGAATGTCTTCAATAATGTTGCCGCCCATGATTCCGGCGTGATAAATATCATAGAGACCTTTCACCCGCGGATGATTGACCGTGCGAACCAGGTTGACCATGAGTTCCGTGCTGTCCAGGTAGTAGCCGGGATGATCGTAAAGGCTGTTCAACATTTCCAACAGGATTGTTACTTTGCATTTTTCAGCGATGGGGATGACGCGATTCAAGCCGTCAATGATGGCCTGGTTTTGGGCTGAAGCTGTTGCTTTGGGAAGAGTATTGCCGCTTAAAACAACCATGTTGCAGGCGTGCATTTCGTTTGCGGCCCGCGCCGTTCGCTCGACCTGCTTGACCAGCTTGTCGTGCAGGGATTTGTCGTTAAAAGCTTTCTGGAGATCGCTGCCGACCAGCATGCTGATCGTGACGCCGTTTTTTTCGCCCTCCTGGAAATATCGGCGCGGGTTTCATTGGGTTCTATGCTGATCAACCCCACACGCATCATGATGTCTTTTGTTCTTGGGCACATGTCCGGTGAATATTTCGGCAAATTTTTCACATGCGGGCATTTGAACGGACACCCCTCCTTTGTGGCGGTTTTCTGTTCCAGAATATGTTCCCAGTGCCAGTAAAAATGCCAGTCGCGCGCGCCTTGCGCGCCGCCGCCGGCCAGGCCGCCGAGACCAATGTCTGCTTTTATTGCTTTTTCCGCCAATTCGACGCAGTCAAACAACATCGGCGCCTTGTAACCGCACAGTCCGTTGGGATCGTTCGGTTCGATCCAGCGCGTTCCTTTAGGCAGGGCCGTTTCCTTGCGAAGCTGATGATAAGCGCGGCGTGTGGCTGCATTCACGCGATCCAGTTTCCGTAACTGCGCCAGGCCGATGGCCCCGGCCATTTCCGACATCCGGTAATTTTCTCCGCAGAACAACTCGCCTGATTTGCGTTCCCGCGCAAAACGATTCGGCCGCCAGCAGGCGGCGGCGTCATGATAACTTTGCGCGCGGGTATACAGCCATTCGTCGTTAGTGGTAATCATGCCGCCTTCTCCCGTGCCCATGACCTTGTAGGCGTCAAAACTGAAGCATCCGATGTCGCCCCAGTTGCCGAGCTTTTTGCCCTTGTAACTGCCGCCTGTGGCCTGGGCCACGTCCTCGATCAGCGCCAGCTTGTGTTTCCCGGCAATGGAGCGCAGTTTGTCCATTTTGGCGGGCAAGCCGACCATATGTACAACCAGAATGGCCCTGGTGCGCGGCGTGATATTCCTTTCGACCGCATCCGGATCCAGTGTTAAAGATTCGTCGATTTCCGTTATTACCGGGATTGCCTTTGCCATCACAATAGCAGAGACACTGGCAAAAAATGTGTAACCCGGCAAAATTACCTCGTCGCCTGGTCCAATCCCGGACGCCACCATGGCGGCGATCAGGGCGCTGGTGCCGGAATTTACCGCCAGCGCATGTTTGCACCCGATTTTCCCCGCAAATTTTTTCTCCAGTTTCTCCACCCGGCTGTTTTTCCCGTAATAGCGGAACAGCCATGCCGCAGGAGCCGTAGGCTCTTTTTTCAGTATTTTCCGAATTTCATTCTGACCTTTCGGCGAAACATTGAACAAGTCCACCAGTTCCATCAGTTCTTCGGTCGTGAATTTATTGTATTTTTGAGGCATGTTTGTATTCCCTCTTTAATTTGATGAAAAAACTATGCAATAAATGCCAGAAATTAACAATGGAACGGTTTGCGAATATTTTGTATATTCCTGCAATGGCAAATGAATCTTCATATGGATTTGTCTGGGAAACGAAATGTAATGCGCTTCCGCTCATAATGGGCGCGACAAAACGCGTGCGGAAAAAAGGGTGGTTTTCGCCGCGGTTCATAAATGACTGCTGGGTTTTTGACTACAGCATTTCGGCATACGGCAAATACAGGGTGGGCAGAGGCGCCCGCAAGTGGCGCGAGCGTCCTGCCAGGGTGGGACATCTCTACCCGCCGCATGTTACTTATGCCGAGGATTTGCGGCAAGCGGGCCGGCCGATAGAAGACGCCTGGCTGATATTTGGCGGCGGAGAGGCGGCAGGCCTCGATCGCCTTGTCCCGAAAGGATATTCCTATGCCAGATTTTTGGATCCGGAAGGTTTATGCCTGCCCTTGCTGGAAAAGGCCGCTTCGATCGGTCAGGGGGAGGGCGATGCCGGATTCTGGAAGGCGCAGGCCGTCTTGTGCGAGATTATCTGGCTGCTGATTTCGGCCAAACCGGTGAAGGATGAGACTTATGCCGTCGGGAGCCGGAACATTTCGGCAAATTCCTCCGCATGGCTGGCTTCGGTCCGGGAATATTTGCGCGGCCGGTGTAATCGCCCAATTCGTCTGGGCGACTTGGCAAAACGTTTCAACGTCAGCGTTTCGACGCTCTGCCACCGCTATCACGGCGAAACCGGGCAGTCTCCTGTCAACGACCATTTGAGAATGCGCATGGAACTTGTAAAAACCATGCTGCTGAAAGGCCAGAGACTAAAGGAAATCGCCGAGGAAACCGGCTTCTATGACCAGTATCATCTGTCGAAAATGTTCAAACAGCTGGCCGGCATTTCTCCGAGACAGTTTGTCAGGTCTCTGGCGGAAACGCGATGAATGAAGCGTATGTCCCTTCGACCGGAACGCCGCGGCTATATGCCGTTCCCCTTGATTTTCTTTCGTCCATGCGACATTTATTCAAATTTTTGTAACCAAATGCCTGCCGCAACACGTATTTAAGGCAGAAGAGGACCTCTGATGCAATTTAACGACGGGCAATTGTTGGCCAGATTCATTCAAAATCGGGAGGAATCTGCCTTCGAGGATATCGTCAGGCGCCATGCCGTCATGGTTATGGCGGCATGCAGGATGGTTTTGCGAGATGGCCGGGACGCGGAAGAAGCATTTCAAAATGCCTTTATGGTGCTGGCGCGTAAGGCCAATCAACATACAGGCAAAAAGTCAATCAACGGCTGGCTATACCGGGCGGCGGTTTTGGAGGCGCTCAATATCAGAAATAAACGCTTGGTTCGTGTCCGGAATATTGTTGAACAAAGGGACGTAGAAATGATCGCAGAGCAGGAACCGGATTCGGCGACGGGTTTGGAATCCATGAAGGCCTTGCTCGCCGAAGAATTAAATCGACTGGCTGACAAATACAGCCTTCCCCTGATTTTCTGTTATCTGGAAGGCAAAAGCATCGAGCAGGCCGCGCATGACCTAGGCTTGGGCGAAAGCGCCCTGAAAGTCCGGCTCATGCGCGGACGGGAAATGCTGCGGAAGCGATTAATCCGGCGCGGGGTGACGGTTTCATCCGGGATGTTAGGTACAATACTGATTGAACAGGTTGCGAAATCTGCGGAAGTTGTATCGGAAGTTCTCCTTAAATCAACGGTTAAGGCGGCAATGGCTGCGCTTTCCGCGGCAACAACAGCGGGAATACTGGCCGGCGGATGGAAAGGAGTTCTGTTTGCCATGACAATGAAAAAGACAGCGGCGATAATCGGAGGAGTGGTTTTGCTGGGGCTGGCCGGAGCGTTCTTATATCCTGGCAGCCAGACCCAGAAAGCGGGAACACACAAAGCGGCGGAAAACTCAATTACAGCGCGGAAGAGCCGCGCGCTGTCGGCGGCCGGGGCCTATTCCACGCAAGAAACATCGGAAGCGGCGCCGTCTGAAACAAACCAGGCCGGAGAAGCTTGTGATTTGAAAAAGCAAAGACTGCCGGCCTCCGCCCAAGAGTACTACAAACGTTTCAAGGAAGTCATGAACGCGCAGGGGAGCGGGCGCTGGAAGATATTGCGGGAAATGGGGATTGAGCTGACTGACGCGGAATTCGAGGCGGCCTGGCAGAAGGCGCGGAGCGACACGCGTTTCAAGGATCTGAAGCACCTTATGGGGCTTCCGGACTTTAACGGCGAAGAAGCGGCGTTATTCTTGAAACTTCAGGACGCCATATTTGCGCAATGGGTGGCTGATGATCCGTTGGCGGCAATCGAATGGGCGAAAAAACTGCCCGAGGCAAAATATTATTATGTGTCGTATGACAAGGAGAGAATTTTGCCGGAATGGGAAACCTTAACAAAACTGAAAATATTTTCTAATCCCAATGAAGGATTTGTCACGGCGGTGGTGGCGCTATGGGCAAGAAACGACATGAATACGGCGGCAAAATGGGCAAAGGAACAATCTCTCGGAACCGATCGGGAAACCGCGCAGTTGGGGATTGCCATCGCCATGTCCGTCCAGGATGCAAAGGGAGCAATGGAATTTCTCGAGAAAAAAAATCTGTCATCCAACCGTTTTGAAATTTCATACATACTTTCGCATTGGGCATTGGCAAATCCAGTTGAAGCCGTCAACTACATTAACAAAAATAGCCTAGGCATGAACTATTCCGATATAGGATATCAATGGGCTAAAACTGATTTAAAAGATGCCTTGGCTTGGACTAAACAGTTATCCGGTAAGGAAAACGACCGGTTCATGGACGGGATAATTTGCCAATGGGCAAAGGAAGATTTTGTCGCGGCCAGAGATTATGTGACATCCATGTGGGAAAGACATGGAAAAAACGGCGCGGTATTATGGACTCTAGCCGACTTTTGGCTTGAAAAAGATCCGCAAGCCTGCGCCGAATGGGCCATGCGGTGGATAGATAAAAAAGGATCTTCTTCTGCTGCCGCCCTTTGCCCATATATTTGTCAGCAATGGGCCAATAAGGATTATGAAGCCGCTTTCGATTGGATCGAACAACTCCCGGAAGGCGACTTGAAAAAAGAAATGTGGAATGCTGCCGCAGGAGGAATGATTGATGCCATGTGCGAAAACGACGAAATTTCCAGTTTTAAAGAGGGAATTAATTTGATAGACGAAACTTTTTCCGAAGAAGATGTTGCAAGGGAAGGGTTATATTGGCATATGATAAATACGTGGGAATGGCGGGAGACAGAGATGGTCAATGAAAGGACGGAATGGATTAAAACATTACCTGTCGGCGCAGATAAGGATTACATTGTGTCAAAGTTTTGCCGCCTGCAAAATCAAACACATAAAACGTCCTGTCCGGATTTGATTCAATTGGCATCCGGCATGCAGGATGAAAAAAGCCGACAGGATACCTGTGAAAAAATATTCAACAGATGGATTCGCGAAGATTCCTCCTCCGCGAAACAATGGCTTCAAAATTCAGCCCTGCCACAGCCGGTCAAGGAGAAATGGCTGGCCGGGAAGTAATTACCCTATGATTGATTTGGCGTAAAAAAGGATTGACTTTCCTCAAGAATTTCCTTACATTTTAAACAAATGTAAGGAGGACATATGGCCGGGACGGCAACTTTAACAAGCAAGGGACAGATCACCATTCCGAAGCAAGTCAGGGATATCTTGGGCGTGCATGAGGGTGATTTGCTTGTTTTTGAATCAAAGCCGAGAGGCATTATCGAGTTGAAAACGGCGCGATCCTCAACTAGGTTGAAGGGATTCATCCGGCCCTGGATTTCTCATGCGACAAAACCGCCATCGCTTCAGGACATGAATCAGGCTGTTTTGCGAGGCATGCGAAAATTAAAAGGCTGAGTTATGATAGCCCTGGATACCAACGTGCTTATCCGCTATCTCGCCCTGGATGACCCCGTTCAGAGCCGCCGCGCGGCAGAGGTTGTTGACGAGGCCATGGCAGGCGAACAAGGCGTGTTTATTCCTGTTATTGTTTTGTGCGAAACCGTCTGGGTGCTCCGCGGATATTACAAGCTTTCGAAACCGCGGATTATTCAGGTGTTGGATGCCATTCTGGCGGAGCGGGGCTTTGAAGTGGAGGCGCGTCCCGAAATTCATAAGGCCCTTGCCGAATACCGTCTTCGTTCGGGCGATTTCGCCGATTATGTCATCGGTTTTATAGCCCGTGCTCATCACTGCTCCGCGGTATTTACGTTTGACCAGAGCCTGAAAACATCGTCCCTTTTCAAATTGATTGGTGAAAAGTGAAGGTGTTGCCGCCGCGGCTATATGCCGTTCCCCTTGATTTTCTTTCGTCCATGCGACATTTATTCAAATTTTTGTAACCAAATGCCTGCCGCAACACGTATTTAAGGCAGAAGAGGACCTCTGATGCAATTTAACGACGGGCAATTGTTGGCCAGATTCATTCAAAATCGGGAGGAATCTGCCTTCGAGGATATCGTCAGGCGCCATGCCGTCATGGTTATGGCGGCATGCAGGATGGTTTTGCGAGATGGCCGGGACGCGGAAGAAGCATTTCAAAATGCCTTTATGGTGCTGGCGCGTAAGGCCAATCAACATACAGGCAAAAAGTCAATCAACGGCTGGCTATACCGGGCGGCGGTTTTGGAGGCGCTCAATATCAGAAATAAACGCTTGGTTCGTGTCCGGAATATTGTTGAACAAAGGGACGTAGAAATGATCGCAGAGCAGGAACCGGATTCGGCGACGGGTTTGGAATCCATGAAGGCCTTGCTCGCCGAAGAATTAAATCGACTGGCTGACAAATACAGCCTTCCCCTGATTTTCTGTTATCTGGAAGGCAAAAGCATCGAGTAGGCCGCGCATGACCTAGGCTTGGGCGAAAGCGCCCTGAAAGTCCGGCTCATGCGCGGACGGGACAATTCCATTCCTTATGAATCATTCCAAACAACAAAATGTTCAGGTTCCTGGGCGGAAAATTACTGTTCCGGTAAAATCTGCGGCAATAACACAAAACCCACAAAGCCAAAACGGAAGAATCCGGCTCCCGCCGGTATCATCGCAATCGGTCGTGGATATAAAGACTGCCGTTGCAAAGCGGATTTCCGCGTCAACTTCA
>Ga0209749_1000439_pt1 | contig 57462 bp, 50 predicted proteins | sample EPASupsiteSAE347_FD_187267 | JGI IMG/M metagenome (GOLD analysis project Ga0209749, IMG submission 187267) | Bioremediated contaminated groundwater from EPA Superfund site, New Mexico - Sample SAE3-47 (SPAdes) (version 2) | ecosystem: Environmental > Aquatic > Deep subsurface > Groundwater >... | reverse complement strand
GATGGTAATCGATCTTTTGCGCTTGCGGATCGTACGAGGCAATAAACGCGCTCAAGCCGCCGGTCATTTCACCGCATACCCCTATATACAGATTTCCGTCAACTCCGCCGATCAGCGACCAGCACGTGTCATGACAGGGCAACTGATCAAATATGACGCTTCCCAAGTTCATTCCACCTCTTTATATACATGTCTATACTTGTTTAAACATATGTATACATCTGGCGGTCTGGAATGTCAACAATTAATTCGGAATAAAAATAAGAGGCTTGTTCTTGACAGACAGGCGGGCAAATATACTATTCCACCCCATGAAACATGAACTGAAACAACTTCAAGGCATCACCAGGGAATTTTCCGTGGAAGGAAATTGTCAACAGGCTGTCCCCTACGGAACGGGCCACATTAACGATACTTACCTGGTCACGATGGACAACGGCGGGGCGGACAAGTACATCCTGCAGCGCATCAATCACAACATTTTTAAAAATCCGCCCCTGCTCATGGACAATATCCTGCGGGTGACAAGCCATATCAGGGGCAAGATTTCCGGACTGCCGGGCGGAAACCCGGATCGCGAGTCGTTGACGGTCATACCGACCAGGGCCGGAACGTCTTTTTTGCATGACGAGCAGGGCAATTTTTGGAGGCTGTATATTTTTATCGGGGACGCCCGCACTTACGATATCTGCGAAACCACTCAACAGGCCAGGGAAACCGCCGCAGCCTTCGGACGTTTTCAGGCACTGCTTGCCGATATACCCGGCGGCCGCCTGCATGAAACGATTCCCTTCTTTCACCATACGCCGCGCCGCTTTGAAACCCTTGAGAAGGCCATAGCCGAGGACAAGCTCAACCGCTGCGCGGAAGCCAGACGTGAAATCGAGTTCTGCCTCAAACACAAGCCCCTGACCTCTGCCCTGACCGATCTGCTCGAAAACGGTAAAATGCCGGAACGCATTTCGCACAATGACTCCAAAATAAACAACGTCATGATGAATTCAGCCGATGGAAAGGGGATTTGCGTGATTGACCTCGACACGGTCATGAGCGGCTCCTGCCTCTACGACTTCGGCGACATGGTCCGCACCGCCGCACGCACCATGGATGAGGACGAACGCGACCTTGACAAGGTCATCCTGAAAATAGAATTTTTCGAGGCCCTGACGCAGGGATACCTGCAAACCGCGCGTTCCTTCCTAACGCCGGTTGAAATCGCCAACATGGTGACTTCCGGGAAAGTCATCACCTTCACCATCGGCATCCGTTTCCTGGCGGATTATCTGGTGGGCGACACTTATTTCAAGATCCACCGCGCCGGCCACAACCTCGACCGCGCCCGGGTGCAGTTCAAGCTGCTCGCCAGCATAGAGGAGCAGGAAGAGAAAATGCGGAAAATTGTCAGACAGAACTGCTGATTGTTGAAACTGACGCGTTGACATCCTGTAAAAATCATTTAGACTCCTCACCCTAGTTTGAAAGTATCATGAAAAGAACATATCATCCGTCAGCAAAAAAGAGAAAACGCAAACACGGGTTCAGGGCGCGCATGTCCACGGCCGACGGCCGCAAGGTTCTGGCGCGCCGCCGCCGCAAAGGACGCGCCAAACTCACGGTTTAATGCCGCGATGGCGTCCAAGGGGTGTTATTTGGCCACCCAGCAGAGTCTCCAGCCGGATTACAGGTTGCCGCGCCAGAGCCGCATCAAATCCGCCAGGCTTTTCCAGGAAACCCTGGAATATGGCCGGCGTATTTCCGGGCCCATGATGGTTATGCGGGTGCGCCACGGCACCGGCATGCCTTTGCGATTCGGCGTTGCCGCGGGACGCAAACTCGGCGATGCCGTCAAACGTAATTTCGCCAAAAGAAGGTTGCGCGAGGCTTTGCGCCTGAACCGCCATCTTTTTCTGGACGGCTGCGACCTTATCCTGGTGGCCCGCCATAAAATTCTCACGGCCCCCTGGCCTGAGGTGCAGGTAGAATTGATCGAATTGGCTGGTCAGGCGGGAATTCTGAAAGAGCAGCCCAAAAAGGAAACGTTCAACGTTCAACATTATCCAAGTTGTTGAATGTTGGGCGTTGAAAGTTTTCCGAATTTCTATTTATGCGCAAGTTATTGATATTCTTGGTCCGACTGTATCAACTCATGCTTTCGCCGTTTTTCGGGCCATGCTGCCGGTTTTATCCCTCCTGTTCGGAGTATATGGTCGAGGCAATCGAAAAATATGGCGTCTTGCGGGGCGTGCTGCTGGGAATTGCCAGGCTGGGCAAATGCCATCCTTTCCATGCCGGAGGCGTGGATCCGGTCCCTGAAAAAAACAGGGTTGAGCTCAAAGGCGGATTGTGATTATATGGCCGGAGCCATATTTATGAAAAAACAGGATTTGATTATAATTGCCGTGTTGTTCGCGCTGTTGATGGGGTGGCCGCTCCTCTACGGCAGATTTATCGAACCCAGGGTGGCCCCAAAAGTCGCCCGGCAGGAGCAATTGCCTTCTTCCGTTCCGATTTCCACGAATCAGGATGCCGGACAGGCGGGGACAACTTTTCCGGCTCAGTCAAACGCTCCGCATGAACACTCAGCCGCGTCAGCGGCTCCGGCACAGCCGGCGGAGGAACAACAGGCCGCCTCCAACCTGCCAGAGCAATTCGCGGGCATCACCAACGGCGGCTTGTCCGTTAAAATTTCCTCGCGCGGCGCCGGAATCGTCTCGGCAACCTTTCCCGAGTACCGCAGCACGGTGGAAAAGGACAGTGGTCCGGTCGTTCTTGATTTTACCGGGACCCCCTCCCTGGCTTATAAGGACCTGGCAGGGTTCTCGGCAAACGATGATTTTGCCATAACGTGCTCGCCTACCGGATCAATCCTGCTGGAGCGCGCCGGCGCCGACGGCTTGAAACTGACGCGCAGCATTGAGCTCAACGACAAATATCAGGTCATAGTGCGCGATGTTTTCACCAATTCGGGCGCGACTGCGCAGACCATTAAATATGCCGTCCAACTCGGGCCCATGCGGTCGCCGCCGGGCGAATACCGCATGAGCGGAATGGATTATCTCGGTGTTGACGCCCTGACCTCGAGCGGCGGCGATGGCGTGATTCACTGGGCCGGAAAATTATCCAAATTCTTCAAATCCTTCATGAAAGAAAAAGGCCTGGCCTGCCTTCCGCAATCAATCCGCAAGGATGAGGAAACGCCCATTGACTGGGTGGCCGTAAAAAACAAATTCTTTGTGCAGATTCTTCTGCCGGAAGGCGGCGCCGCAGGTTACAACATGGCGGTCGACCGCGTTACGGTGGCGGGCGAGGATACGAATCCCGCCTTGTGCCCGAAAAACGCGCAAATCAGGGATGTCAGCGCCGCGGCCGTTATTGCGGAAAAGACCATTGCGCCTGGACAGGTTTACTGCCAGGAATACAAACTGTACATCGGCCCGAAGAAATATTCCATTCTGCACGCGCTCGGACTGCACCAGGAAGACGTCATGGAATTCGGCATGTGGTCGCCGGTATGCAAATTCCTTCTCATGGTGCTCAACCTGACCTACCGGTTCATACCCAACTACGGTGTAGCCATAATCATCCTGACGATTTTAATCAGGTTGATTTTCTGGCCGCTCACCCACAAGAGCACGCAGAGCATGAAGAAAATGCAGCAACTGCAGCCGCTCATGAACGAAATTAAGGCAAAGTACAAGGATAGTCCGCGCAAGATGCAGGAGGAGACCATGGCCATGTACCGCAGGCACAAGGTCAATCCCCTGAGCGGTTGCCTGCCCATGCTGATCCAGATCCCGGTCTTTATCGCCCTGTTCGTGGTGCTGCGCAGCGCCATCGAACTCCGGTTCGCCCCTTTCCTCTGGATCAATGACCTGAGCGCTCCGGAACGACTGTTCGCCGACATCCTCCCGATACCGCTCAACATCCTGCCCATTTTCATGGCGGTCACCCAGATGTGGCAGCAGTCCCTGATGCCGACCACCGATCCTAACCAGCAGAAAATGATGCTCTTCTTCATGCCGATCATGATGCTGGTCATGTTCTACATGATGCCTTCGGCGCTCGTGCTGTACTGGTCGGCCAGCCAATGCCTGGTCATCGCGCAGCAGTTGCTGCAGAAAAAAAGCGCCCCGCTTGTTGCGCATCAATATAAATAATTTAGACTTCTGCAATCAGCTCCGGTTAAAGGCGTTTTTGAAAATCGCGCTCCAAAATGTTTCCAAAATGTTCGAAGGCGTAAAGGCCCTTGATTCGATCTCATTTGAGGTGAACTCCGGTGAATGTTTTTTCCTTCTGGGCCCATCCGGCTGCGGCAAAACCACGGCGCTAAGGATCATAGCCGGTTTCTGCAAGCCCGACGCCGGAACCGTGCATTTCGATTCCAGACCGGTCAACGACCTTGCTCCCCATTTGCGCAACACCGGCATGGTGTTCCAGAATTACGCGCTCTGGCCGCACCTGACCGTGGAGGAAAACATCGCCTTCGGCCTTACCGTCCCGGCGCATCAGGCGCCAAAAGAGGAACGCGTGAAACGCATCCGGGAAATAATCGCTCTGCTTCATCTGGAGGGGACCGGGAAACGGATGCCTGGCGAGCTTTCCGGCGGCCAGCAGCAGCGCGTGGCCCTGGCGCGGGCGCTGGTGGTCAAGCCGGCCTGCCTTCTGTTCGACGAACCGCTTTCCAACCTCGACGCCAAATTGCGCGCGGAAATGCGCCTGGAAATCCGGCATATTGTCAAAAAACTGGGAATCACGGCGGTTTACGTGACGCACGATCAAACCGAGGCGCTTATCATGGCCGACCGGTGCGCGATCATGCGCTCCGGCAAAATCGAGCAGATCGGCGCCCCGCGCGGATTGTATGAAAGCCCGGCCAACGGTTTTGTGGCCGATTTCATGGGCTGCTCCAACCTGCTCCGGGCAAAAGTCCTTTCCATCGAACAGGAAGGAATGAAACTCTCCAACGCTGCCGGCACATGGTTCAGCAGTTGTACGCCCACAGGCAATATTTCCGTCGGAACGGATGTGATCATGGCGATCCGTTCCGAAAAAATACGTTTGGAGCATTCCTGCGGCGGGCGGCCGAATTCATTTTCCGGAAGTATCAGGGAAAAAATCTATCTGGGAATGAATTTTGAATACCGTATTGAACTCTCCGGCGGCCTGACCATCAACTCTCTCTCCGCCTCCGGGTCGGCTGACGGGCGGGAACCCGGCGGCGATATATTCGTCGGGGTGGATCCTCTGGACGTGATCGTGCTGCCGGCGGAATAATTGTTTTGACATTAATGAAATCCGTGCTATCACGTATTGGGTTTCTGAAAACGACAATATTATGGACTACAAATCAATATTCACCCAGCTCACGCAACGCAAGGCCTCCCTCTTGATCCAGTTCATCAAGTATTCGCTTTCGGGCTGTGTGGCCGTGGCGGTGCACGTCGTCGTGTTTTATCTGTTTTCGTGGCTGATAATTCCGGCGCTCAAGGAAAACGACATTGTGGTGAGGATTTTGCACCTTTCCGTGGGGACCATAAATGACGCGGTGCGGGCGCGCAACGCCGTTATAAACAACTGGATGGCGTTCCTTTTTTCGAATATGGCGGCGTATATTCTGAACGTCATATGGGTCTTTGAGCCCGGCCGGCACAGGCGCTGGCTTGAATTGACCATGTTTTACGCGGTGTCGGCCATCAGCATAGCCGTGGGCAGCGCCGTCATGTGGCTCCTGGTCAGATTCATCGGCTCAAGCACCACCCTGGCCTTTGCCGCCGACATTATTGCCGCGGCCATGGTCAACTTCGTGGTGCGCAAATATTACATCTTCAAGGGATAGACCGGTTCAGCTTCTGCCGCAGACTTCCACCAGACGTTTCAGATAATAACAATAGTTGACGAACGATATGTCTGGCGGACAGGTGTGGTCCGTATGCGGGATATAACCGCCTTCGGCGATCAGCGGCTTCAGGCGGACGAGTTCGGCGTCAATCGCGGCCGGTCCATGCGCCAGCGCGCGTTTATCCACCCCGCCCCATATCCGCTAACGTACAACTGTACAATCGCCATGCGGCGCGATGCTTCATCTTCCGTATCCCATCCCAACCCGGCATAGCCGGAACCCTTTTTGGTTCCGGCTATGCCGGGTTGGGATTGATACCAGTCATTGGTGTTTCCTTAAAGCCTTGCGGATCCACCTTTTTTCCTTTATTATGTTGACCGATTAATTTGCGGAAGCCCTGAAAATAGGATTGGCGGCTTTTTTTGTCAATTCACGCCGGTCAGGCAAAAACACAAACGAGGTGAAAGATGAAACAAAAATTGGTAATAGTTGCGGGAATGGTCATTTCGCTGATGGGCGCCTCCGTGGCGGCGGAAGCCGTCAAAAGCACCCCGGATGACCAGAAGGAAATATTCGTCACCGTATACAACAGCAATCTCGGCCTGGTAAAGGACGTCAGGGAAATCCCGCTCAAGTCCGGCGTATCGGAACTGCAGTTCATGGGGGTGGCCGAACGGATTAATCCGGCCACGGTCCATATAAAATCATTGATAAAACCGGAATCGCTCTCCGTCCTGGAACAGAATTACGAGTATGACCTGCTTAGCCCGGCAAAGCTTCTGGATAAATATGTGGGCGAAAAAGTGAAAATAGCGGACAAGAATTATTACACGGACAAGGAGGAAATTTACGAGGCGGTTCTTTTGAGCAACAATCAGGGCGGCATTTATAAAATCAACGACGAGATTCATATAAATCCCGCAGGCCGCGTCATCCTGCCGCGCATTCCCGAAAACCTGATCGCCAAACCCACTCTGGTCTGGATGCTTGAAAACACCCTCGAAAAAACGCAGAAAGTTGAGGCCTCCTATCTTACCGAGGGCATCAACTGGAAGGCGGACTACGTGCTGGTTCTCGACCAGGACGACACCAGAAGCGATCTGACCGGCTGGGTGACCATAGACAACCAGAGCGGCGCGACTTACAAGGATGCCACCATCCAACTCGTGGCCGGGGATGTTCATAGGGTACTCCAGCCGCCGCCGCGCGCCACGAAGAGCGCAACGTACAAGACGCTGGACGCCGCCGCATCCGGATTCGAGGAAAGGCCTTTCTTCGAGTATCACATTTACACGCTCGGCCGCAAATCCACGATCAAGGAAAAACAGACCAAGCAGATCAGTCTGCTGGAAGCTTCAAATGTCCTGTTGAAAAAGAGGCTCTGTTTTTACGGAGCGGAACATTATTACCGCAATGCATACGGCAAGCCGATCTCCAACCAGAAAGTCAGCGTTTATATTGACCTGGAGAACAAAAAGGAAAACAACCTGGGCATGCCGCTGCCGAAAGGCACCGTCAGAGTTTACAAGGCCGATACGAAAGGCCGCCTCCAGTTCGTGGGCGAGGACGAGATAAACCACACGCCCAGGGATGAAAAAATGGAGATAAAAATGGGCGAGGCCTTTGACGTGGTCGGCGAACGGACACAGAAGGACTGGAAAAGAATCGCCGAGGACGTATACGAAACGGCCTGGGAAATATCCCTGCGCAATCACAAGGACCATGAGGTTGAGGTCCAGGTCATCGAGCCGATTCCCGACGACTGGACTTTGCTGGAGAGTTCCCATAAATCCGAGAAGATCGAGGCCCACACCTTGAAATACATTGTAAAGATCCCGAAGGACAAGGAAGAAAAGATAAGCTACCGGGTAAGAATGACCTGGTAAAGGAGGCGCCATGACAAAAACGATGCTGCCGTTGATCCGTGATGAGGATAAAATCAGGTGCGTGGGCTGCGGCGACTGCGTCCGCGCCTGCCTGCCCGGAACGCTGGAACTGCACAAACAGGAAGTGACCATTGACGGCCTCAAGGCAACGCTCCGGGTGCCGGTGATCGCCCATCCTGAAAAATGCGACCATGAAGGCCGCTGCCTGGTGGCCTGTCCGCAAAAAGTCTACCCCTGCCTCTGGCCGCAGGATGCTGAAGAAACCAAAAAGAAGGCCGAAGCATTGATCGAAAAAACAAAAACATTGAGGTAATTATTTATTTGTTTCCTCTGAAGGCTTTGTTGGATTCGTAATACCAGGAAATCTGAATTTCCATGCGGTCGCTGAAGAATGTCGCCGCAAATGTCAGATTTCGTTTTTCGGAAAATTCATTCCCCTCCGTCTCTTTCGGAACCGAGGCCCTGGCCGGATTCGAGGCGTTTGAAGAGGGCGTCCAGTTTGGCGGAATAATACGGCAGGTTTACGTCGGGCTTCCCGGCATTCCAGTCCGAAACCAGCCGGGCGGCTTCGTGCATGGCAACGGTTTTTTTTGTTCCCGTGATGTAATAGGAAACCTGGTCGCCGGCCTGGTATTCGCGGCCGGAACGCAGGGCCAGTTCATAGGCGGCGTTTCTTCCCCGGCCGCCCCTGGCGATTTTGGCCGAATAAGTTTCAGGCGAATCCTTCAAATTTTCGGTCTTGGCCAGTTGCGCTATCGGAACCAGGCCTTTTGAAATATTCTCCTTGCAGCTTTCCAGCAATCCGGGTATGGCGGAATCTCTGGATTCGAGTTTCAGCCGGAGATATTCGCGCAAAAATGAGCGCAGGTACGGCTCCAGGCCGCGCGACTTCAAGGCCGCGCCCTTGATGACGATTTCGCCCTTCGGCGTCAGCAGGGCGTAGTTTTTTATCTTGTAGCTGAACATGGCCGGATATTTTTCATCGAATTCGACTTCAATTCCCTCGGGCAGGGTTTCATCCAGTTTTCTGCGGAATTTTCCGGCATCCGTCTCCGATTTGAATTCAGGCGGCACGAAGTAAATGCCGTCCGTATCCATCTCCACCGGCTGCGCGCCGTGTTCCTCGAGCCAATGCAGAATTTTCCTGATGAGCGCCCTGCCCTCCGCGGCGACCCGCTCGGCCGCCCTGAAATCGTTGAAGCGGCCCTGGGCAAAGCCGAGATAGCCGTAGAAGGAATTGATCAGGATTTTAAACGAGCTTTGCAGGGAATCGAAATAATGCTTTTCCGAAGGCGAGGAACTTTTCCGCATACGCTGTTTTGCGTTCAGGCGGTATTCCCTGAGGAAACGGAGCATTTCCAGGAAAACACCCAGTTCGTCGCGTCCGGGAGAAATTTTGCCGGCGAGCATGAGCGAGGGATAAAGGGAACTCACGTCGCAATGATGCACGTTGCGGATCACGCCCTCCCTGAAAATATCCGCGTAGCCGCCCTCGAATCCGCGCGCCGCTTCCGGATAAGGCAGGGCCGTTTCCCGGAAAAGATATTCGCGCAGCATCAAGGCGTCTATTTTCGTGGCGTTGCCGCGCAAACAGACGTTCTGGAACCCATACGGCAAAACCTGGGCCTGGACAAAATAGGTGCGCGCCAGCAGGTTGCTGAGAGCGGCGGTCTCGGAAACATCGTCATGGGCGTAACGCAGAACGCGGTCGGGGTTTTTATCAAACTCTTCTGAAATTTCAGCCCCTTCTATATAAGTGCGATTCCGGGCGGCGAAACCGAAATGCGCGGCGGCCTCCTTCAGGCTCAGGCTTTCCAGCGAACGGTGTGAAATATCGTAGGCCTGCAGCATAAAATAGGTGTCCAGTATGTGCCGGCCGAATATGTCGAACCTGGTGTAGGCCACCATGCGTTCGGCCAGCGCAAAACGACTTTGGCGCGATTTCATTTTGCTTCCATCGCGCCCGAGATAAAGTTCAACACCATGGCGCGCGGCGCGCGCTGAAATGTATGGCAGGTCGAACTTGAAAATATTGTGGCCCTCGATCACGTCCGGGTCGCGCTCCCTGACGAGTTCCACGAAACGTTCCAGAAGTTTCTTTTCGTCGCCCTTCCTGTCGGAAAGAATCTCGCTCCAGCCCGTGCTGTCGCTCATGGCGATGATGATGATGCGGTCATCCGGACGGAAGGGATTGCTGAATTCGAACCCGGCGGCGGTGCGGGTTTCGATATCCACCTGCATCCTGCGCGCGTCCTCGAACTTCATGCCCTTGAACAGGGTGCGGCCGGTAAGCAAAAGATACTGGTGGACTTCATCATTCAGGGCTATGAACGGCGCTGCGAACGCGCCGGCGGTTTTGCCAGTTTTCCGGACGAGCCAGTTTTTCGCCTGCTCCCATCCGGACCATGAATCGAAAGAAACCATGGTTTTGAGCGGACCTTGGCCGTTCAGCGCCTGAACCGTGAATTTCCCGTCAAATCCCTTGAGAAAACTTTCGTTTTCAACCACCATAAAGGGCCGGAATGCTTCGGTGCGCGACACCACTTTGTCGCCCTCGCGCAAATAGAGCGCGGCCAGGCATTTTCCGGCGGAGTCGTCGGCGACCTCAACGGCAACGATTTTTTCCTCGGGATTATGGCCGAAAATGTTCATCATTACAATCCCACGTCCATCTTGACCTTCGGGAACTGGGTGAACCAGAGCTGCACCCAGAAGGTGTAATCGTCGTCCTCCTGCCATTCATAGCCTATCTTTGCGGTGATGCAGTCCATGGTCCTCTGGAATGTGATGCCGTAGGATTCCATGTCATGGTCATAGAAATCATAACGCACGTAAATGCTGCTGGCCCAGTTCGGATATGGCGAAAAACTGAACTCGTTGTTCAACAGGCTGTTGCTGTCCTCGAGATAACGGTGTTCCATCTGATAGCGCCAGAGCGTGGTGTCGGAAAGGATCATGCGCGTGTTGACGGCGTGAAACGTGTTTTCGTACTGGTTGTATTCGCCGTCCAGGTGGAACTCCAGGCCGTCCAGCGGCGTGGAGCGCACGTCATAACTGATGTTGCTGAAGACGTTTTGATTCTCGTCCGGCGAGACGCGGTAAACGGTCCAGATGTCGGCGTTGATCAGGTCGATTACGCTATAGCGCCTGGAAGAAGGTTCGAGCTTGTTGAAACGCTGGGTCTGAAGCTTGTTGTACGCGCCGAACCTTATTTCGTTCGCCTTGCCGAGGCTGTCCACGCCGTCGAACTGATACAGTTCATTGGAAGTCACATTCGGCTGCGGCGCGAAGGAGTAATTGGCGTAGGGCTCGATGATGTGGCGCAGATTGTTGATTCGCTCTCCCGGATAAGTCTCCCAGACCTTGAAGGACTTGAATGAAGTCTCCACGCCGAGGCTGGGCAGGGAGCGCAGCCGGGCGTCTCCGGAGCGGCTGAAAACATTTGTGGTTGAGGTGGTGCTCACGCCGTTGGTGCCGGTCGTGGTGGTGGTTGTGACGTTTGTGTAATAATCGGGGCTGGCCGAATAGGCGGTAAGGTCGTAACCGGCGCGCGGCGTGACGTTCAGGAAGCCGAACTGTTTGGTCGGGTAATAGAACGTGTTCGGCGTGTCCAGCCGCAGGGCGGAATAATTGTTGTTGGTGGTGTCGTTCTTTTCCCAGAGTTTTTCCAGGTAGCCGGCAGTGTGTTTTCCTTCATAGAAAATCGGGCTCTCGCCGATCTGCTGGCGGGTCAAATCCAGGGTAAACTCCGGCAGCTTGTCGACCGCGGTGTAAAAATCGTTCAACCGCTTCCGGAACATAAGGCTGAGGTTGTAATACTGGCCGCGCCGGCCCAGGACAAGGTAATTTTCCGGTTCCGGATCGGTCTTGTATTCCTCGCGGAAAAAATGCTCGACGATATACGGGTCGCTCAGATAATTGAATTGCGCCATGATATAGTCCTGGTCGGTGATGTTTTGGTTGTGCGTCAGGCGCAAGCGATAGCGTTCGTTGGGCACGGGGTAATCGTGCGACTCCCCCTCATCTGGCCAGAGATCGTAGGTGTAATAGGTGATCAGGTCGCCGGCCCACTTGTCCGTGTCCCCTTCCTCGGCCTTGTCGGAATATCTCATCGAACTGATCCCGAAAGACCAGGGTTGATCATCCACGCAGCCGGCATATTTTTCCGTGGAAAGCTTGGCATTGCCGCTTTCGGACCAGAGTATGTCCTGCCCCACGGCCAGGCCGCGGCGCGCGCGCGCGTCCAAGTGCGTTTTGGCCTCGATATGCCGGCTGATGCGGTAATTGAAGGTGGTCAGCAAAAACGCCCACATGCGGCTGTTGTAGCCGGGCACCATGTTGATGAAATTGGGGTCGCCCATGTTCTGTTTCCAGTAGGGGGCATACATGACCGGCACGCCGCCCACATACATGACCACATTCCAGGCCTTCACGCTGTGTCCAGGCTTGATACGGACCAGTTTGGCCTTAAAATACGCCTGAGGATGCTCGCCCTCGCAGGTCGAAAGCACGGCGTCCTTGAGCAGATACTCGTTTTCACCCTCCTTTTTGGACGACTCGGCATGGACATAGAAAGGATCCATAAAGGCGGAAAAAACGCCAAAATCGCCATGCTTGGTCATCCAGTTAAACCGCAGTTTTTTTCCGATCCAGACGTCGCTGCCTTCCTCGTATTGAACATTACCCTCCGCAAGCACATCTTTGGAATCCATATTCACGATAATATTGTCGCATTGTATCAAACGTTCCCCCTGGGACAGGCGGCAATGCCCGGAGCCGATCGTTATGTTTTTGGCATTGTCCAGCTCAAGGCTGTCCGCGCTGATATCGACCGGCACCGGCTCTATGGGGGTGATATAGTCCGGATATGATTCCTCGACCAGATAGCGGTTGAGCCTGACCAGTTCCGCCCCGGCCGGATTCTGGTCCGCCAGTCCTGCGGTGCGCGGAGAAAGTTTTACGGACTTGAAGCGGTCCTTGTCATACAAATTGGCATCCTGCAGTATAATATTGTTCAAACTATTGACCAGATGTTCACGGAAAGCCGTGGGCAGGGGCTTTGGAGGCTGGTAGTTTTCCAGTTGAAGCCGGAGGTCTTCGGCGCAATGGTCGCGCAGGTAACGGGACACGGGGTCGGCGGCGTCATGCAGTTTGGCGGCCAGGGAGGTCAAATTGATTATTTCCACCGGCCGCAACAGCCAAGCCTGTTCAGGATGGGAGGCCAATTCATTGACATAAACCTCCTCAAGCAACAGGCGGTTCAAGTGCATCCTGTCATACCCCTGCGGGTTCTGGCTCATCAGGCGGCCTGTCAAACTGGAAACGGGAATGTTCCTGATAAAAGACCGGGTGTACAGGTTCGGATCTTCTGTGACGCGGTTCAAATCATTCAACAGTGCGGCGCGGAATTGCGCGTCCGGAACGGTCGAGCCGTCATAATCCGCCAGCAGTTGCTCGGTGGTTTCCGAACAATAATCGCGCACGTAGCAGGAGAACGGATCCTCGGCGGCCGCAAGTTTGAGGGCCAGGCCGCGGGCGTCCAGCAAATCGGAATCTGTCAGAAGCCAGATGTTATTTCCGGCCGCCGACGCATCCTCCGGCCTGGCGGGAACGGCCGCAAGGCAGACCAGACAAAACAGGGCGAATAGTTTGTGAAGCCATTTTGACACGCCTTTTTTTGTACCACGCCGGCCCGGTTCGACCAAGCATATTTACAACCTGAATTTTGCGACCCGTTCTCAGCGCGCGCGATTGCTGAACAGTTCCTCGTTTGTCTTCGTGTCGACTATGGAGAACTCCTCTATGTGGCAGGCCGGGTCGGCCCGGAAGCCGAGCTGGCCGTTGAATTGTTCCTGCATTTTCATGAGCAGTTCCTCGTCCTCCTCGCGCAGACGGTTCATCACCGACGGGTTGACCGTGACGCGCAGGGAGAGATGTTCCTTGTCCTTCTGCTGATAACGGCGCATCATGGCCACAAGTCTTCTCTGTATTTCCACGCTCATGTTGAAGGAGGATTTTACGCTGCCGCGGCCGTGGCAATAGGGGCAATCCATGTACATGGTGGATTCGATGCTCTCGTCCACGCGCTGGCGGGTCATTTCCAGGAGTCCGAGTTGGGAAATGGGCAGCACGTGCGTGCGCGCCTTGTCCTTTTTAAGGATCTCCCGCAGGGTCTGGTAAACCGCGTTGCGGTGCCGCTTCTGCCGCATGTCTATGAGGTCTATCACGATCAGGCCGCCCATGTTGCGCAGGCGCAGGTGGCGCGCTATTTCATGAACCGCTTCGGTGTTGACCTGCAAAATGGTTTCATCCTGCGAATCGGCGCCCTTGTGCTGGCCGGTATTCACGTCAATGGCTATCAGGGCCTCGGTTTCGTCGAAGATGATGTAGCCGCCGGATTTCAGAACGACCTTGCGCCTGAAGGCCTCCTCGACCTGGCGCTCGACGTCATAATGCTCGAACACCGGCCGCACCCCGTCGTAATGCTTGATGATGCCCCTGGCGCGGCGGGAAACCGTCGCCAGTATGTTCCTGATGCGCTCGAATTCCTCAATCGAATCCACCACAATGCCGTCAATATCCTCGGTTACCGAATCGCGCACCATGCGCTCGATAAGGTCCGGCTCCTGATAAAGGCAGGCCGGCGCCTTTTTGGCGGCCGAGGCTTCCCGGATCGAGTTCCAGGTCGCCATCAGTGAACGCATGTCGCGGACAAAGGCCGAGCCGGCCGCCTCCAGGCCGGCCGTACGGATGATCAGGCCGCAGCCGTCAGGCACAGGCAGGCGGGTCAGTATTTTTTTCAGGCGCTTGCGTTCCTTTTCATCCTCGATCTTGCGCGAAATGCCGCGCAGCGAACTGCCCGGCATGAGCACGAAAAACCGGCTGGGAATGCTCAAGTTCGTGGTCACGCGCGGCCCCTTGGTGCCGATGGGCCCCTTGTTGATCTGGACGATGATTTCCGAGCCCACCGGATAATGCTTTGATATTTCCTCCTTGCTGTAACTGCGGCGGCGCTGCGCCGAGCGGCCTTCGCCGCCTTCCATGGCTTCCAGCCGCGCCACGTCCTCGGGAAACATGTCCCAGTAATGAATAAAGGCGTTCTTGCGCATGCCGATGTCTATGAAGGCGGCCTGCAGTCCGTCCTCCAGGTTCTGTATCAGGCCCTTGTATATGCCGCCCACGACCCTTTCCTCGCTGGGATGTTCTATGCGAAAATCCTCGAGCAGTCCGTTTTCCAGGGTGGCGACCCTGGTTTCAAGCTCCTCCACGTTGATGATGATCTCCTTGCGATTCGCGCTTTTTTTCCTGCGAAATCCGAACATATTTTTCCACCTTTCTGCTGTTGCTATCATGATTTTATCTCCAGTCTCCTCTGATATGCACGCTCTGGGTTATGCCCAGGGCGCACATGCTTGTTACCATAAACGTTCCTCCATAACTTAAAAACGGCAGGGGAATGCCGGTGATCGGCATCAGGCCGATGGTCATGGCCATATTGATGAAAATATGGCAGAAAAGCATGGTCATCAGCCCGGCGCAAAGCAGCATTCCCATCTTGTCGGCGGCCAGAAAAGCCGACCGCAACATGCCGTAAAGCAGCAAACCGAAAAGCAGCAGTACCAGCATGGCGCCCGCAAATCCGGTCTCCTCGGCAATGACCGAAAAGACAAAATCGGTGGGCGTGACCGTCCTGGGCAGAAACCCCAGGATATTCTGCGTGCCCCGCATGAACCCTTTGCCAAGCAGGCCGCCGGAACCGACCGCGATCTGCGACTGGGCCTTGTTCCAGCCCGAGCCGAGCGGATCGCGGCCGCTGTCGAAAAAGACCATTATGCGCTCGCGCTGATAGGCGCTTATGCCGATGCCGCCCAGCAGCCGCCTGTGTTCCTGTTCTTCCATGCCCAGCCGCGGCGGCACCAGGACAAAGGCGGCAACCAGCATGACGGCCAGCAAACCGGCCGCGACGAAACACAAGATGACTCTGCCGGGAACTCCGGCCGTAAACATCACCGCCAGGAGGACGGGGAAAAATATCAGGGCCGTGCCCAGGTCGGGCTGCTTCATGATCAGCAGAACAGGAAGCAGCGTCAGGGCAACTCCCAAAAACACGTAGCGCAACCGTCGCACGTTCCGGCCCGGATAACCGAACAGCCGGACCGCAAGAATCACAAAGGCTATTTTCATGAACTCCGCCGGCTGCAGGAAACGCACCCCCATTAATTGGATCCAACGCCGCGCGCCGTACATCTTCACGCCTATATAAGGCGCAAAAACCAGTAAAAGCAAAACGATCCCAAGCGCATAAAGCAGCCAGGCATACTTGGCCAGGGCATGATAATCTGTGAGCGCAAACACGAAAAAGCACACGAAACCGAACGCGATCCACGCCATCTGTTTTTGATACAACGGCATGCCGCCATGATCGGACACTGAAAATGCGGCGCTGTAAATGAACAGCACTCCCAGGCCCAGCAGGCCAAGCAACGCCGCCATGATCGGCAGGTTCAAACGACGCAATTGTTGAATTTTATTCATCCTTCCGCTCCCTCGGCGGAAAACACTTCCTCCATCAGCCTGCGCAGGCGCGGCGCAACCGAAATTCCTCCGCTGACGCCCTCATCCACCACCATGGCCACGGCATATTTCGGGTTTTCATAAGGAGCAAAAATGATCATCCAACTGTGATTCTGGCGCGATCCCTTCCGTCCGAATTCCGCCGTGCCCGTTTTGCCGGCCATGACCACGTCGGGCAGTGCGGCCAGATGCCCGGTTCCGGAGGGTTCTCCGATGACCCGGCGCATGCCTTCCCTTACCAGCGCCAATTGAGCGGCCGGCCAGTGCAAGTCGCGCTCAAGAACTGGCGGGATCGGTTCGAAATCCTTTTGTCCGTATGGCCTGAGTCCGGTCGCCAGGCGCGGACGGAACAGGCGCCCGCCGTTCGCGATCGTGGCGGTGAAAACCGCCATCTGCAGCGGCGTCACCAGCAGGTCGCCCTGTCCCACGGACACGTTGCAGGTGTCGCCGTCGCACCAGGGTGCGCCCCTGGCCTGCCGTTTCCAGGCCTTGGATGGCAAAAAACCCGAGGCTTCGCCGTCAAGGTCAATGCCCGTCTTCTCGCCGAAGCCGGCCGCCATGGCCGAGTGATAAATGGCATCGTAACCGCACTGCAGTCCAAGCTGGAAAAAGAACACATTGCATGAAAGTTCCAGGGCGCTGACCAGGTCCACACGGCCGTGCGCCTCGCCGTGGTAGCACGAAAAAGTCCGGCCGCCCAACTCGTAGCAACCGTCGCAGAAAAAAAACGTGTCGGCCCCGGCCTTGCCCTGAATCAAAGCCGCAAGCGCAACCAGCGGTTTGAAGGTGCTGCCGGGAGGATAAAGTCCGGAAACTGCGCGGTTGAAAAGCGGCTTGCGTTCATCGGAGATGATCGCCTGCCAGGTTGCCGTGGACATGGCCGACGACAAAACGTTCGGATCATAGGCCGGCGAACTGGCCATGGCAATCACATCGCCGCTGAGGACATCCAGCAGGACGACCGCGCCGCTCGTATCGGCGACGGCATTCTCGGCGGCCTTCTGGATGCGCAGGTCTATGCTTAAACGCAGATCGGTCCCCGGCACGGGCGAAAGCAGGCTTTCTTCGTCGTGCTTGTAGCCCGATGCGTCAATACGCACCAGCCGGCCTCCCGCCGTGCCGGCCAGTTGCTTGTTGTAAATCTTTTCAACGCCCCTTTTGCCTTCCAGGTCGGGCAGATAATAATGATACTGCTCCGTCTCGTCTTCCGCAGTCTTGACCGAATCCACGTAGCCGATCAGGTGAGACGCGGCAGCACCCTGCGGGTAAACGCGCCTGGCGTCGAACGTGATGTCCGCGGCCGGAAATTCCATCTGGTTTTCCGCGAAGCGCGCCATGGTGCCGGGACCTATGTGGCGCCAGGCCAGAAGCGGCAGCGCCTTGCGGCTGTAAAGATGGGCGTTGATCTGCTTCAAGGAAGTCTGCGGCTCAAGGTCGAGAACCAGCGCAAGCTGCCGGATCAGGGCCCACGCCTTCTGCGAGGTCTGCTTTCTTTTATCGGAACGCCGTAATTCTTCAAGATAAATGGCAATGCCGTAATCAGGGTGGTTGTCCGCCATGCAGACGCCGTTGCGGTCGAATATCTTGCCGCGGATGGCCGGCAGCCGCACGCGCCGCACCGACTGCTGTTCCTGGCTGGCGCGATAAAAATGCCCCTGGCCAAGCTGAATGAACCAGATGGCCAGTCCCAGCAAGCCCAGGCCGGACAACACGATCAGCGCCAGTACGATCAAACGCGTTTTCTCGCGGTCAGTTATTTGAATCAATGTCATCTTGTGAATTCCGCAACACTTCAACGCCGGTCAATAATTCCAGGCGTTTCATTAAAAAGTAAATCAGCGGAAACAAAAAAGCGCCCATGGCGGTCGAGGCGACAAGTTTGCAAAACAGCAGTCCGGGTTGAAAAGAGTACGGCGTACCGGTCAACCGGTGACCCAGGCTCGGCCAGGGCGCCAGGACAGACTGGTTAAAAACCAAAAGCAGGATATTGACGGCAGAGGGCATGATCAAGCCCAGCGCCGCGCCGAACACGATATTGGTGACCGGTTTGCCGCTGAAAACCTTTTCACGATAATGATGCAAAAGACTCCCCACGGCGGCAAAAACAACCGGCGTGATCCCCAGCGGCAGCGCGAACAGACTGTCGCTCAGAATTCCGCCTATGAACGCGGCGGAAAGCATCAGCGTGGTCGAATGTCCACCCGGTTGCCCGCTCCGGCCGTCCTGATCGGAAAGGGGAGCCGGGCTGAAATTCAACGCGTAATAAGCCACCACGCATATCAGGATGGGCGGTTTGGCAAAACCCGTGTAAACCGAGGAAGGCGCAGCCTGCTCGATCGCCACGCCGATGACCAGCGCCAGAAGCATGACCGCAAAACTCATGGCTTTCCCCCTCCTGACCGGCTGGTTCCGGCATCATGAGAGCGCCTGCCAGGGCCCGAGGGATCGGCTGATTGTTCAGTCAACACCACAAATACAATATCCAGCGCCTTGAAATCGGCCGCCGGATTTATTTCGGCGTATTGAAAGAGCCCCGAGGCATCCTCCTGCACGTTTTCAACATAACCGATCACCAGGCCGGAGGGATAAACTCCGCCCAACCCCGACGTCACCACTTCATCGGCCCGGCTCACTTCGGCGTCCTTCATGATGAAATCCATGCGATACAACGCGCTTTCCTGAAAGTTTATTCCCTGGCCGCGAACAATCCCCACGACGTCACTCCGTCCCAACCGCGCTCCGACCTTCAGTTTGGGATTGGTCAGAAGCATAACATCGGCGGTATGCGGCGAGACATCGGCCACCTGACCGATCAGGCCTTCAGGGCTTATGACCGGCAAATCCGGCCTGACGCCATCCTCCGACCCCTTGTTGATCCGCACCATGTGCCACCAGCCGTTCACGTCGCGCACGATCAGCTCGGCGGCAAGCAGAGGGCGCTCCGAGTCCGCCTTCAGCTTGAGCAGGGCGCGCAATTCCTGGTTTTCCTCCTGCAGCGGCCTGGAACGGCGGATTTCATTCTGCAATTTTGCGTTCTGGGTCCGCAGACGCCGGTTTTCAAGCGACAATTCGTATTTGTCCGACAGGACGGCCCTGAACCAGCCGGCGACGCGGCGCAAGGCGCTTTGCTGAAAGGAAAAAACATCGCGAATAGAACCGGAAAGGACATTGGTCTGTTCCTCCGGCAGGCTGAAAAGAATTCCCAGCGCCATCAGGAAAAAAACAAAAAAAATGATGTTGCGTTTCATGTCATGAGCTTGGGCGCATTACGAAGGAAGCGGGCGCAAAACGCCCGTGGAGATGAGAATCATGAAGGAGAGTGTATATGCCGTCCGCAGCTTTAGATGCCGGAACTGGCGACCTTGCGCAGGAACTTCAGCTCGTGCAAGACCATGCCTGTGCCTTCGGCCACGGCGCTCAAGGGGTCGTCCGCCACGTGGACCGGCAGGCCGGTTTGCTCGCTGACCAGCTTGTCAAGGCCGCGCAGCAAAGAACCGCCTCCGGCCAGGACAATGCCCCGATCCACCAGATCAGCCGCCAGTTCCGGCGGACAGCGTTCAAGCGTAAAGCGAACCGCTTCGACAATGGTCATGACCGGCTCGTGCAGCGCCTCCCGGACTTCCTCCGAAGTCAGGGTGAGCGTTTTCGGCAGTCCGGCCACCAGATCCCGGCCCTTGACTTCCATGCTGGTTTCCTCGGTCAGGGGATACGCCGAGCCGATGTTTATCTTTATCTGCTCCGCGCTCCTTTCGCCGATCATAAGGTTATACACTCGTTTCATGTACTGGACGATGGCTTCATCCATCTCATCTCCGCCCACGCGCACGCTGCGGCTGAAAACTATGCCGGCCAGGGAAATCAATGCCACCTCGGTGGTGCCGCCGCCAATATCGACTATCATATTGCCGGCCGGCTCCTGAACCGGCAGACCCACCCCGATCGCGGCCGCCATGGGCTCCTCAATCAGATACACTTCACGGGCGCCCGCATGCGTTGCGGAATCCTTTACCGCCCGTTTTTCCACCTCCGTTATTCCGCTTGGGACTGAAATTATGATCCTGGGCCTGACCATGATGCGGTTATTCTGCACCTTGCGGATAAAATAACGCAGCATCGCCTCGGTAATTTCAAAATTGGCGATAACCCCGTCCTTCATGGGACGAATGGCCGTGATGTTGCCGGGCGTGCGCCCAAGCATCCGCTTGGCCTCCTCGCCCACCGCCAGCACGCGGTTGGTTCCGGTCTGAATCGCCACAACGGAAGGTTCGCGCAGCACAATACCCCGGTCCTTTACATAAACCAAGCTGTTGGCCGTGCCGAGATCAATGCCAAGATCATTGGAAAACCGGTCAAATATCCGTCCAAACATATTTTCAGTCCTCTAAATTCAACCTTTTCCGGATATAATTATCAAGCCTGGCGATGTTGTCAACATATAAATAACGGTTTTTCCGAAACGGGCATCGTTGCGTCACGATCACGGCTCACCGGCATCCTCCATTCGACGGACAGGCAGTTTCGCCCCACCCATCCGGAATATTGCGAAAACTTCCAGGATGCAACCATTGTGGCCTCAGGGACGCGCCCCCGCTTCCCCAAAAGCACAGGAGTAAAATTTATTTTCAAAAAAATTGACATAAAATGTAATATATGTTACATTTCTTCAAAAAAAGGACGGCTTCCGATGAACGATGTAATAATCAGAATAAAGTCTTTTTATCCTGGTCTCTCAAAAGCCGGCAAACGCCTGGCGGATCACATTCTCAACAAAGGCGACGATGTCCCCTTCGCGTCGGTCAGGGAACTGGCCGGTCTGGCCGGCGTAAGCGTCGCATCCATAAGCAGATTTGCGCGGGAGATCGGATTCGACGACTTCAAAACCTTCAAGAAACAGCTTGGACGCCCGGAGCGGCCCCCTCTAGGCAACATCTACCAGCCGGTCAACGCCGACGATTCGGCGGACACGCTCATTGAAAAAGTTTTTTCCGGCAATGCCAAAAGCATCGAAGAGACGCTCCAGATGGTGAACCGCGCCGAAATGATACGGGCCGCCGGCCTCATTGCGGACACGTCCAGGCTGATTTTTTTCGGCATGGGAAGCAGCGGAAACGTCGCCATGGAGGCGGCCCTGCGTTTCGCGCAGATTGACGTTCAGGCGGAGGCTTATCTGGATTCGTACCAGATATTGACCCAGGTCCTGCGCATGAAAAAGGGCGAAATCGCCTTCGGCATTTCGCATAGCGGCCGGTCCGTCATGACCGTCAGGGCCATGGAATTGGCGCGCCGGAACGGCGTTACAACCATGGGCATATCCAATTTCATCCGCTCGCCGCTGCGCAAGGCCAGCGACATTTTCTTTTGCACGGTTTTTCCCGAGAGCAGGATCCTGACGGCGGCCCTGTCTTCGGTGGCGGCCCAGACATGCATTATTGACGCGCTCTATCTCATTGCGGCCGGCAGAAGCAAAAAATGGCTGAACCGAAGCGAACTGTTCGACAGAAAGTCCGAGGAACAACTGCGACTGCCCATGAACACACGCATAAAAAAAAGGAGATAAAAAATACAAGATGAGGACATATTACCAGCCTGAAATCTTCAACCACAACCTGGAGGGAATAGACCGCAAACGCCATATCATCGCCACTTATTATCTCAGGGACCGGAAGGAGGGCGTGGAGTTCATGGACCATCTCTCGCTCATCCAGTCGCTGGCCCTGGAATCATCGACCGGCACCTGGGAAAAGGTGAAGGAAGACACTGCCGAAGTCCGCAATACGCTTTCCTGCAAGCTGGTCGGCTATTTCCAGATCCCGAATGAGGACAAATACACGGCCGAGGCCGTGATCCAGTTCGCGATCAGCATTGACGCCTGGATGGAAAATCTGCCCATGATGCTCCTCTCGATCGCCGGCAACGCCTTTGCCTATTCTCAGAATCTCCGGCTTATGGATATTTCCATTCCCGACGACCTGCTCGCCAAATTCAAAGGCCCGAAATTCGGCATCGCGGGCCTCCGGCAAATGATCGGAGTCAGGGAACGCCGCCCCCTTTCCCTGCACATCATCAAGCCGAAGATGGGAATGGACCCCAAGCAGACCGCCGACCAGTGTTATGAAACCGCCATCGGCGGGGTGGACATGATAAAGGACGACGAAATGACGTCGGACACCTACAACTGCAAGTTCACGGACAGGATCAAATACGTCATGGAGGCCTTGCGCCGCGCCTCGAAAAAGACGGGAAAGATGCCGATCTACCTATGCTCGATCACGGACGAATCCGCCAAGGTGCTTGACCGCGCTCGCAAGGCCGTCGAACTCGGCGGCAACGGCTTGTTGATAACATATTCGCAGGGGCTTTCCTCATTCAAGGAGGTCGCGAGCGATCCCGATGTGAAAGTGCCGGTGATGATGCATGCCTCGCACATGATTGCCGGCATGCGTCAGATCGCCTGGCCGGTTTACGCCAAGCTTTGCCGGCTTTGCGGGGCCGACCTGATGCTGACCCCCACGATTTACTCCTCCATCCCGATGGTCAGCCACGAGGAAGGGTTGCGCACCGCCCAGGTAAAGCTGGCTCCCTGGGGACACATCAAGCCGACCGCGCCTATGCCATGCGCGGGAATCTATCCGGGAACCGCGCCGATCATGATCGGCGAATACGGGCCGGACATCGTGATACCCGCCGGCGGCGGCATGCTCGGTCATCCGGACGGTTACACCGCCGGGGCAAAATCATGGCAGCAGGCCATCCGGGGCTCCATGGAAACCGAGACCGACGAACAATTCATCGCCTTTGCCAGAAGGAAGGAAAACAAGGAACTGAAGCGCGCGCTCGAAAAATGGGGCATGCCGAGGCGTCCCGCTTCGCACTGGCTGAGGGCCAGCGAAGCGCTCAGGCCGAAACCGATGAAGTTTTGAAGAAATATCATGTCAACTGCAATAAAAATGCCGGATATCGGCACGGCGGTTGAGCAGATCACCGTCCTAAAGTGGCTCAAACAAGAAGGTCAGCCAGTAAAGAGAGGCGAGCCGCTGTGCGAAATCCAGACCGACAAGGCGGCCATGGAACTCGAATCCGTGGCACAGGGTGTTTTGCTTAAGCAGGTCGTGGCCGAAAATACCGAGGTCACGGTCGGAGATGTGATTGCATATGTGGGCGAGTATGGCGAATCTGTGCCACAATAGTCACGAGAGCGAATATGGCTGAAAAAAAATATTCAAATGAATTTCTGCTGGGCCTTTACCGGAAAATGGTTCTCATCCGGCATTTTGAGGAGCGCGTCAAGTTTCTGTTTCTGGAAGGAATCATGCCGGGCACCATCCACCAATGCCAGGGACAGGAGGCGACCGCCGTCGGACTCTGCGCCGCGCTGAACGACGACGATGTGATCACCAGCACGCATCGTCCGCACGGCCACTGCATTGCCAAGGGCCTGCCGGTCAACGACATGATGGCCGAGCTTTTCGGCAAGACAACAGGTTGTTGCAAGGGCAAGGGCGGTTCCATGCACATGGGCGACATTTCGCGGGGAATCGTGCCTGCCATCGCCATAGTCGGCGGCGGCATACCGGTCGCCACAGGCTGCGCCCTGGCGTTCAAGATGCGGAAGGAAAGACGGGTGGCGGTCTGCTTTATGGGAGACGGCGCGACCAATGAAGGAGTCTTTCACGAATCCCTGACCATGGGGGCCATCTGGAAACTGCCGGTGATTTACGCGATAGAAAACAACCTCTATGGCGCTTCCACTCCCGTGAAAATGGTGAACATGGTCAAGCATCTTTCCGAGAAGGCGAATACCTATGCCATGCCGGGCCTGACAATTGACGGCAACGATCCCCTGGCGGTTTATGAGGCCGCCAAAACCGCGGTTGGGAGCGCCCGGGAGGGTGAAGGACCGTCATTGCTTGAACTGGTCACTTATCGCATCACCGGGCACTCGCGCCGCGATCCGGCCCTGTACCAGCCGGCGGAGGAAAAAAAAGCGGCGAAAGCCAATGAGCCCATCGGCCGCTTCGCCAAATATCTGCTTGCGGAAAAGGCGGCCGAACAGTCCGAACTGGATCGCATCGCGGGCGAAGTTGATGCCGAGATTGAAGAAGCTGTAAAACTCGCCATGGCCGCGCCCCTGCCCAAACCGGAGGACGCGTTGGAGGATCTGTTTGTGGAGGGCGTGTAAAAAATATGAAAAGAATGAGCATTGTCGAGGCATTACGCGAAGGGATCAGGGCGGAAATGCGGCGCGACGAGCGCGTGTTCTGCATTGGCGAGGATATTGCCATTCCCGGCGGCTGGGGAGGCGCTTTTACGGTGACGCTTGGCCTTGAAAAGGACTTTCCGGACAGAATGCTTAATACGCCGATTGCCGAAGCCGCTTCCTTCGGAGTGGCCTGCGGCGCTGCCATGATGGGAATGCATCCGATCGCGGATGTACAGTACAGCGATTTTCTCATGTGCGCCTTCGACCAGGTGGCGAACAACATCGCCAAGCTCAGGTACATGTCAGGCGGAAAATTGAAAATGCCGCTGACCATGCGCGCGCCGGTCGGCGTGACCGGCCGCGGATCGCAGCACGCCCAAAACATGGAGACTTTTTTCATGCCTTTGCCGGGGATCAAGCTGGTTTGCCCGGCCACGGCCTATGATGCGCTGGGTCTGCTCAGAAGCGCGGTGCGCTGCGAGGATCCGGTCATGATTTTCGAGCATAAATTGCTTTACGGCTCCAAGGGCGCGCGCCAGGAATCCGGCACGGTTGACGCCTCGAGCGAAATCCCGGACGAGGATTACACTGTTCCTTTCGGCAAAGGAATTGTCCGGCGCGAGGGCAGGGACGTGACCGTCATCGCGGCCTTGCTCATGATGCACAGGAGCCTGCAGGCCGCCGGGGCGCTTGCGAAAGAGGGCATAAGCGTCGAAGTGATTGACCCGCGCTCGCTGGTTCCATTCGACTGGAATATTGTCAGAACTTCGCTGGCAAAGACCGGCAGGGTCGTGATCGTCGAGGAAAGCCCCAAGCGCGGCGGAATCGGCGCTGAAATGGGGGCGACCATCGCCGAGGACATGGCCGGCCTGCTGAGGGCTCCCATAAAGCGCGTGGCAGCCCCAAACACACCCGCGCCTTTCTCGCCGCCCATGGAAAAATTTTACGTGCCGCAGGTGGAACGGATTATTGAAGGAATACGGGAAACAATGAAATACGGGAAAGGACATCATGGATAAGGTTCTTGAAAAAATCTACGCCCTGACCGAGAAGGATTTCAAGGATTGCGCCAAACACCTGATGATCGGCGGCGGAACGCGCGGCGGTCCGGTGATTGTCAGCGGAAAGGGCATTCGCGTGTTCGACGACAAGGGAAAATCCTATATTGACTGCACCTCCCAGAGCTGGGCCATGTATGCCGGGTTCAACAATCCGGAAATCAACAACGTGATTGTCCGGCACCTTGAAAAACTTACCCACGTCCACCAGGGGTTTGACACGCCATCGCGATATTATCTGGCGCGCAAACTTTCGGAGATCATGCCCGGCGACCTGAATCGCTCCTCCTTCACGGTCGGCGGCGGGCCGGCGATCGAGGCGGCCATGAAAATCGCCTGCAAAAACACCCAGCCTTCCCGTGATTTCATCTGCCTGATGGACAGTTATCACGGCACCACGCTGGGGACCATGGGCGCTTCCTGGATTTCAACTCGGACAAAAGGATTGATCGGCGGCAGTCGGTTCCTCGGCCTTACAAAACCTTTCGTACGCGTGCCCAATCCCTACTGTTACCGCTGCCCGTTGGGACTGGACAGGAAAAATTGCTCCCTGGCCTGCGCAAAAATGCTGCGGACCACCATTGAACGCGGCGTTGCCGGCAATGCGGCCGGCTTCATAATGGAGCCGATCCAGGCCAGCGGCGGGCAGATCATCGCGCCCAAGGAATATGTTCTGGAAGTGCGGGAAATTTGCGACGAGACAAAAACCCCGCTCATTTTCGATGAAATCCAGACCTATGGCCGGATCGGCGAATTTTCGGCCGGACACTATTACGGAGTGACGCCGGATATCGTTGTGCTCGGCAAAGGTTTCGGCGCGGGACTGCCCATCGCGGCAGTGGTTGTTTCCGACAAACTTGAGGGATTTGAGCCCGACGCCGAGGAACTGCACACATTCGCCAACAATTCGCTGGCCCAGGTCGCGGCGGCAAAGCTAATTGACCTGCTCGAAAACGGCCTGCTGGAAAATACCCGCAAAATGGGCGCATACCTGAAGGAAGGGCTTCTTGAACTTCAGAAGGATTTCCCGGAAATAGGCGACATCCGCCAGGCCGGACTGCATATCGGCGTGGAGCTGGCGCGCGATTCCTCCGGCAGGGAGCCGTTGAACGAGGAAGGAAAGATGATCAGGGCGGAAGGCATCAAAAATGGAATCATTTTCGGCGCGGCCGGATTCCGGGGCAACATCATTAAGATAAAACCGCCCTTGATCGTAAAACAAAATGAGTGCGATGAAATACTCGCAAAATTCAGAAGCAGTCTGCAGGCGGCGTTGAGGAAGTAAAACAATAACAATAAGGAAACATTGAACGTTCAACATCCAACTTCCAACGTTTAACGGGAAGACGGGAGTTGAATGTTGGAAGTTCAACGTTGGGTGTTGAAAGTTTCCCTAATGAAAAACCAGATCAGAGAAATGCGCGATAAAAGAAAAGCGTTGGCCGAAGAACTCGGCTTCCTTGACGCCAGCCTCTGGCTGGGGCCGCCTGAGGATTTTCCGAACGCGAAGGAAATGTCGTTTGCCGAATTGAAAAATGCCGCCGAAAAATATTTCATACGCGGCGGCCTTGTCTCGCACTGGTACGGCAAAAGCGTTTCGGCCCAGGAATCCAATCGGCAGTTGTTAAAGGCGGTGCCGAAAAATGACGCGAAATTTCACGCGGTCTGGACCGGTTTGCCGCTTTTTCCGCGGGAACAGGGTCCTTTGCCGGGACAATCCGGAATGCCGGCCAACGTCAAGGCCGTGCGTGTGTTTCCAAAGACCAACCGGTTCCTGCTGGACAAGTTCGTGATGGAAGGGTTGTGCGGATTTTTAATCGGGAGACGCATGCCATTGTTCATCTGGCACACCGAATTGGATTGGAAGGAGTTTTACGCGTTCGCGGGAGATTTTCCGGATTTGAAGATAATAGTCGAGAGCCAGCCGCAAAAAATACTCTACCACATGCGCAGCCTGATGCCCTTGATGCGCAGCCGGCAAAATGTGCTGCTGGAAATATCCAACTTTGCCGGCCTGGACTATCTCGAATATGGCGTAAGGACCCTTGGAGCGGAAAGGTTCATATTCGGCTCTTTCCTGCCGGTTAACGATCCCTTGGCGCCCGTCGGCATGATCCTTGATGCCGATATCAGCCTGGCCGACAAGCGGGCCGTGGCAGGCGGCAATCTCAAGCGTATCATGGAAGGGGTCAAGTCGTGAGAAAGCCTTTCATAGTTGACGCCCATATCCATACCGGCGCCTCCTGCGCATATTACGCGGAAAAGCCGGACGCCGCGCGCTATCTGGAATTGATGGACAGGCTTTCCATAGAGCGTGCTATCTGTTCCGACATGCTTTCGATCACAAGAGGCCTGCGTCACGGTCTAAAGGCTGCGGAACGAGTCTTTGACGAGAGTGAAGGCAGAATTTTCTACCTTGGCGTCTACGACCCGCGTTCGGACGCAGGACGAATTGGAGTTCTGGAAAAAGCCGCCGCCAAGCCCGGATTTTTGGGGGTGAAAATTCATCCTTCGTTCCACAAAACTACGCCGGAATCGGCCTTGTATGATGAAGTCTGGCGTTTTGTCCGCGACCACGACCTGACATTGCTGGCGCATAGTTGGAGCGTTTCGACTTACAATCCCGCCCAGGCCTATGCGACCCCGGAGCGATTCAGGCATTACGCGGATAAATTTCCCGATGTGCGGCTCGTTCTTGCGCATGCCGGCGGACGCGGAAACGGGCGCGCCGAGGCGGTCAGAACGGCGAATGAATATAAAAACGTTTACCTCGATTTTGCCGGCGACATTTTTTGCTTCAAATACCTTGAAACCATGCTGGACATCGTGCCGCATAACAAACTGATTTTCGGTTCCGATTACCCTATGTTTGACCCGCGTGCCAATCTTTCGCGGGTACTCCTGTCTGGAATCGGTGAAACGGCCATGGCGCAAGTGCTTTGCAACAACGCTGTTACGGCGTATAAAATGGAGAAAAAATGCTGACCATTGACTTGAGCGGAAAAGTCGCCCTGCTGACCGGCGGCAGCCGCGGCATCGGCGCCGCAATTTGCGAACTGCTTTGCAAAGCCGGAGCGACGGTTGTTTTTACCCACACCGGCAGCCCGGCGAGAAGCAAAGACGTTGCGCTATTGCTGGCAAAAATCAAAAAAACAGGTGGGAAGGCCCAAGCCGAAATCCTGGACGCCTGCAACGCCGAAAAAACCACGTCGCTGGCGGCAAAAATGGCGAAAAAGTTCGGGAAAATAGACCTTCTGGTTGTGAATGTGGGGCAGAATCTTGCCCGGCCGGTCGAGAAAACAACCGTAAAGGAATGGAAGAAATTCATGGATATAAACTTGAATTCCGCTTTTTACGCGGTTAAGGCCGTTGTCCCTTACATGGTCAGGGCCGGCTACGGAAGAATCATTCTGATAGGATCTTCGGCGGTCTACAACGGAGGAGGCGGCGCGATTGACTATGCCTCCGCCAAGGCCGGGCTCAACGGCATGATGATGTACCTGGCGAAAGAATACGCCAGGAAGGGAATCCTGACCAACGCGATCCATCCGGCCGTGATCAACACCGAACTGTTGCAAGAACGCTATAACACCGGGGAAAAACAGGCGGCATTGCGCGCCCAAATTCCGGCCGGCCGCTTGGGCGAGCCGGAGGATATCGCGGCCATGACGGCCTATCTCGCCGGCAAATGGGGCGATTACATCTGCGGGCAATCCATATTAATTGACGGCGGGAGGACGTTGTTCAGATGAAAAATAAGATCAAACTCGCGTCGAATGTGGTTCCGTTCATGCAAATGCGGGACCGGTTTGTTTCCAGCGGCTACAATGATGGATATGAGCTGGAAAAACAACTGGAGCTGATTTCGTCCGTCAAGGGCATATCCGGCGTGGCCTATGGCTGGCCGTGCCAATTTAAGAACGGGACTGAACTTAAAAAAACGTTCGCCAGGCATGGTTTGCAGGTCGCCACTTTGGATACCGACATTTACACCGAGGCAAAATTTAAAAACGGATCTTTTTCAAACCGGGACCCGAAAATCCGGCGTATGGCCGTCGACAGAACAAAGGAAACCATTGACGCTGCCGTGGAAGCCGGCGCCCCGGACATCAATCTCTGGCCGGGTCATGACGGGTTTGAATATCCCTTTCAGGGACATTACGCGGATGCCTGGAAATATATCGCCGAGTGCCTCGAGGAACTCGCTGAATACAATCCCAAAATGCCGATCAGTATTGAACCGAAATGCAAGGAGCCGCGCGCGAATAATTATATCGCCAACACCGGCAAGGCCTTGTGGCTGGTGAACAAGGTCAACAAACCGAACTTGGGGCTGACTCTGGATTTCGGGCACAGCCTGGCGGCCTTGGAAAATCCGGCCGAGAGCGCCGTGCTGGCCATGCAAGAAAAACGCCTTCAGCAGATCCATCTGAACGACAACTACCGCGACTGGGATCATGACCTTGTTCCGGGCAGCGTCACGGTCTGGGAGCATGTGGAGTTTTTCTACTGGCTTGCCAGAATGCAATATGACGGCTGGTTCTGCATTGATATTTATCCGTACCGGGATGAGGGCGTCAAGGTGCTGGAGAACACGGTTCGGGTTTGCGACAAGTGCCGCCTGATAGCGGATAAATTGCTGGAAATGAACGTTGAAAACATATTGCGCAACGGAGAGCATCTGGATGTGCTGGCTGAATTATGGAGCATGATCAAGCCATGAAACGAGTCTGTTTCCTGCTCAATGTAAAGAAGGAGCGCATCGCCGATTATTTGCGGGCCCATCAGGTCTGGCCGGAAATGCGGGAGGCTATCCGGCGTTGCGGCATTCGGAATTACTCAATGTTCGTCCGCCGAAGCGACGGTCTATTGGCCGGATATTTCGAGGCCGAAGACCCGGCAAAATCGCTGGCTGAACTGGGCAAGACCGACGTGAACCGGCGCTGGCAGGAATATATGGCGCCTTTCTTCGCGGACGGTTCCGGCGATTTGCAAAAGGGCGGCCCGGAATGGCTGGAGCAATATTTTTAAAACGCCGATTGGACCGGGGATGAGCGGAAAATGTTGAGCGTTGGAAGTTGAATGTTGGATGTTTTCTTTGTGCTGAAGTGTTAACGTTATATGAGTGAGGCAAGTCATGCTTAAGATAGAGCCATTTGCCGGCGAATCGGACAAAAAGCGCTTAATAGATTGCATCCGGGGCAAACCCACCGACCGGGTGCCGAATTTTGAAATCCTGCTGGAAGACCGGCATGTCCAGAAATTACTCGGCAGACATGCCGGCAACACGCTAGGCATGGGGGGAGACCCGGCCAGGGGCGGCGCGGCCGCTGAAGAAACCGTGCGTCCCATGTATCCCAAAGACTATCTCGAACTTTGCCGGCTCATCGGCCAGGACGCCATCGCCCTTGAAGCTTTCTGGACCCCGCTAAAGCACCGGAACGAGGATGGCAAAGTCGGACCCATTACCGACCGCAGCATAAAGACAAAGGCCGACGTTGAAAAGATAATCTGGCCGACGGAAGAAGACATGGAAGAACGCCTGCGCTATGTCCGGGAATACGTGCAGGCGGCAAGGGGCTCCGGCATAGGCGTCATCTTCTCCGGCTTCTGCATCTTCCAAACGCTTTACGAATTCGTGATCGGAATGCATGACTGCATGATCATGCTCATGGAGGATCGCGACAGTTTCGATTGCCTGATGCGCCGTTCGGCGGATTACTACGAGGAACTCGTGCGCCGGGCGGTCAAGGAAGGCGTGGACATTATTTCCGCCGCAGACGATTTCGCGTTTAAAAGCGGACTTTTCGTGCGTCCTGAGCTTTTCAGGGAAATCTGGCGGCCGCATTTCGAGCGGATCATTGCCCCGGCCAGAGATGCCGGCGTGCCGATCATGTTTCATTCGGACGGCAAAATCGACGACGCGGTTGAAATGTTGATTGACATGGGGATTGAATGCATCACTCCAATGGATCCATCCGGGATAGACTACCGGGATTACAAAAAACGCTTCGGGCATCGCGTCACGCTGCATGGGAACATAGACCTCGTCTGGCCGCTTTCGTCCGGCACGCCGGACGACGTCGAAAACGACGTCAAGGCGCACATGGAGGTTCTCAAGCCCGGTGGCCGTTGGATCGCCGGAAGCAGTCACAGCATCACCAATTATATTCCCCATGAAAATTTCATTGCCATGATCAACGCAATTCATAAATATGGGAAATATTGATGGCCACGTGCGATTATCTGGTGTTCGATTTCGGCGCCGGCTCGGGCCGGGCTCTTCTGGCTCAATTCAACGGCCGCCGTGCGGCCTTCAGGGAAGTTCATCGTTTCGAGAATCATCCCGTAATGATTGCCGGCACACTTTGCTGGGACGTCCTGCGGCTGCAGTCCGAACTGGCCGCGGGACTGCAGAAGGCCGCCCGCCGCTCCCGCAGGATCGTTTCCCTCGGCATTGATGCGTGGGGCGTGGATGGAGGCTTTATTGACAGGAACGGCAAATTGATCGCCAATCCCGTCAATTACCGGGATAAGCTCAGAAATGCCATGGCCCGGCGCGTGGCCGCCGTTATCCCAAACCGCGAATTATTCCGCCTGACCGGTCTTTTCCCTTATTCCATTTCCACGCTTTGCCTGTTCCATGCCCTGAAAAAATCCGGCGCCCCGGAAATGAAATGCGGTCGGAAATTTCTCATGCTGCCGGATTTGTTCAATTATTTACTGACCGGCAAGGCTTGCGCCGAGTATACGGAAGCCACGACCAGCGGCATGCTGAATCAGACAACCGGCCGCTGGGAGGAGCGCATCTTCAGGAAATTTTCCCTGCCGCGGGAAATCATGCCGGAAATCGTACGGCCCGGAACCAGTCTCGGAAAAATAAGCGGAGCCGTCAGTTCCGAATTGAACGTTCCCGCCTTGCCGGTCGTGGCTGTTGCCGGCCATGATTCCGCCTCCGCCGTCGCCGGCGTCCCGGCGGCAGGCGCTAACAAATGGGCCTTTATCAGCATGGGTACCTGGTTCCTTTTCGGCGTTGAGCGCGAAAAACCATTGATCAATGACGCTGTTTTTGCAAACGGTTTCTGGAACGCGGGCGGCGCGGAAAATAATTCCTTCCTTGCCGGCTCTTATACCGGGCTTTTTATCATTCAGCAGTGTTTTAATTTCTGGCGGAAAAATCTAAGAAACGGAATTTCCTGGGAACGCATACTGGCCGAATGCGCCAGGGCCGTCCCGTTTCAATCCGTTATCGATGTCGATGACAAACGTTTTGCCGCATTCCAGCCTGACATGCCAGCTGTCATCGCCGGTTACTGCCGCGAACGCGGCCGGAAAGTTCCCAAGACCGTTGGGGAAATAGCCCGTTGCTGCTACGAAAGTCTGGTCCTCAAGACCAGAAAAATCTTTCATGCGTTTGAAGAAATGACAGGTGAAAAATTCGACGTGGTACATCTGGTCGGCGGAGGCGTCCGCAATACGCTCTTATGCCGCTGGATTGCCGACGCCTTGCGCGTAAAAGTCCTGGCCGGTCCGGCCGAGGCCACGGTGGCCGGCAACTTCCTGGTCCAGTTGAAGGCTTTCGGGAAAATCAAGTCCATTGCCGAAGGCCGGTCCATTATCGCGGATTCGATTGCGGTTAGGGAATATTTTCCCGGAAACAGCTGGGAGTGGGATGACGCGAGTAAATAGGAATAAATATGCGTAAAAAATATGGAGCCTGTCTGCCGACATTCGGGAACTGCGCGGATAGATATTGCCTTTCCGGCTATGGCGGCGGTGGTAAAAATCTCGCCGAACTTTTTGGTCTGGCGGCCACGGTTGAGGGACTGCGCGGAGTGGAACTGGTCGGCAACTGGCATATCAACGATAAAAACATGCCGGAAGTGAAGAAGCTCTGCGGGGACTGCAACCTTGAGGTGGCCATGGTCACGCCCGACCTGTGGACCCAGGCCAAATGGGGGAGAGGCTCTTTTACTTCCAACGATCCGTCCGTTCGCAAGGCTGCCGTGGCGGAAGTCAGGAAGAGCATGGACTGGGCCGCGGAGTTGGGATGCAAATACGTGGACGTCTGGCCCGGCCAGGATGGTTTTGATTATTGTTTCCAGGCCGATTATGTTGAAGCCAAAAAGCGGCTTGCCGGGGGAATCGCCGCCTGCGCCGCCCACCGCAAGGACGTGAAGGTGCTGGTGGAATATAAACCGAAAGAACCGCGCACGCATCTTTATGTGGCGCGGGCTGCGGACCTGAAACTGCTCCTGCAGGAGGTTAACTCCGACAACGTCGGCGGTCTCCTGGACACCGGTCACTCTTTGCCGGGCGGGGAAAATCTGGCCGAGGCGGTTGCGCTCCTGAACGGCAGCGCCAAAAAGTTCCTCAATTACATCCACCTCAACGACAATTACCGGCTCTGGGACGACGACATGATGTTTGGTTCCGTCCATCTCGTCGAATCTCTGGAGTTCCTTTATTGGCTGGAAAGAACTGCCTATAAGGGCTGGTATACGCTGGATATTTTTCCCTACCGGGAGGATGGCGTGAAAGCCGCGCGTGAAAGCATCGCCTGGGTTGAGAAAATGTTGGAGATCCTAGAACGAATCGGAACGGATAAGATCGAGAAAATCATTCGCAGCGGCGACGCCACCGAAAGTTCGCGCATGATCCGGGAAGCATTATGATTTGAAGCGTTAGGCGATGGCGTCATAATCGGCGCAGATGCCCGGGAAAACATCCAACCGCCATCCGAGGGACTGAAGGCATCCGTGCCGGCGGCCAGGAACGCGGCATTACCGTTGTTGCAGATTTTCAACTGACTGAAAAACGAGCGCTTCATCCCTTTCGCGTCAGAAATGAAACATCTTCACCATCGGCTCAAACGGATGCACGCCGCGTATCGTCAGCATCCGCGCCGCCAGCATGGAAAAATATCCTATCACGGCCATTATGAGCCAGCTTGCCATCAACATGTCTTTGCCCTCTTTTAACGTTGTTTCGGAAATGCGCGCGTCAAGCTCCCGGGATTCATAACCCCGATTTCGTGATTTCCGACAATGGCTTGAAATCAACCGGCGTCTTTATCTCCCAGACAGGCGGACTGCCTTTGCGCTGTTGCGCAAGCCAGTTCAGCGCGGCGAGCGGAACGATTTCATGTCCGCCCTCGAAAATGGTGACGCGAACGTTTCCGGATATCTTTCTGAAGAGCGGTTTCCGTTTTCCATAGAGAGGATCCGCGACCTCGCCTGCAAGCCCTGGCGGAGTTTTCTGTTCCCTGTAAAATAATTCCATATCCGTTTCGGCAATCCTGTCCTTTTCTCCCGCCACGGCATTGAAGGCGCGCAGGGAATGCGTGAAGGGAACGCTGCCGGAATGGCCGTCATGCACTCCGGCGCTTATATCGAGATTGACCGAAACGGCGTTCCCGAGATATGTCAGCGGAGAACGCTTGCGGCATTCTTCCGCAGCCGGGGAATTCGTCACCGGAGCCCCACCGCAGGCGGCCGCAATATTATCGGCATAGCCGCCTTTTCCCGAATGATCGTGCCACCATTGTCCCACGTCCGATATGCCGCACCAGGCCGACACGCCCGCCCAGATATCCGGCCGACGGCCCGCCATTAAAAGCGCCGCATGTCCGCCGCCGGACACACCCACGAGATAGATGCGGTTTGTGTCAACCCGGCATGTTTTTTCAACGTGTTGAACCGCGCTGACAATATCCTGGACAGCCAATTCCGATCCAAGCGCCTGGGGCGTCCGGTTCGGTCCGCGAAAATTCGGATGGATGAAACACCAGCCGTTTTGAATGCACCAGCGCGCGTAATCCGGCTCGGCCTGGCGGTAATCATACGACCAAGTGTGTAGAGCCACCAGTAGTGGCTTTTTTCCCCCGGTCTGCGGCGCGTAAAACAACGCCGGCTGCCGCGTGTTGTCCGCGGAACTCAGATAATCGATTTCTCTCACGCCTTCAGGCCAGCCCTTGATGCCGGCCGTGGAAGCGGAAACGGATAGAACTGTCGCCGTCATTGCCGTGAATATTTTTCGCGCGATCATTTTTCCGGAGTTGAAAATTCCCGCTTATCCTAGCGCAAAAGATTATTTTATGCAAGCGCAAGCGCCAGCGCCTCGCCGGCCAGAAAGAGCGAACCGGACGCGCACACAATGCCATCCTGCTTTTTCGCTTCCGCTTCAGCTTCCCGAAGGGCCTGAGCAAGCGGCGCCATTGAAAAGTTCCAGTCTTTTTTGCAAAAATGCTCGGCAAGCCGTTCCGGCGGAATGCTGCGCTCATTGGCAAATTGCGCCAGCCAGCAATGTTTGACGGGAACGGTCAGGTTGCGGGCAAACCCCTCCGCGTCCTTGTCCGCGCACATGCCCAACACCAGAAAAATTTGTCTGCCTTCGAAAAGTTCCTTCAGGGCGGAATTCAAGATTCCGGCCGCCTCGGGATTGTGCGCGCCGTCAATGATTACGACCGGATTTTTCGAGATGATTTGCAGCCGGCCGGGCCAGGACACGGAAGAAAAACCTTTTTTAAGGGCCGCAGGCGAAACGTCAATGGCATTGACGCGGCAAAATTCCTCCAGCGCCGCGACGGCAACGGCGGCATTCCGCAGTTGATGCGCTCCGAGCAGCGGGAACGAGACGGCGCCGTACGAATTGTTTGCGGATTCCACTCGAATTTTCTGCCCGTCAACGGATTGCGATTTCCTGCTTATGGTGACGATTTCATCCGCCCTTGCGAAAGGCGCGTTTCTTTCACGGGCCATTTTTTGCAGGGTCTGAAGCGCCTCTTCCGGCAGCGCGCCGGCTACCACGGGCACTCTGTCCTTGATAATGCCCCCTTTTTCAGCGGCTATCGCGGAAAGCGTGGTTCCGAGATAAGCGGTGTGCTCCAGGCTGATGCCGGTGATAACGGAAACTTCCGGGGTAACAACGTTGGTGGCGTCCAGCCTGCCGCCCATGCCGGTTTCAAGCACGGCAATCTCCACCTTCCGCCTGTGAAAATATTCGAACGCAATGGCGGTCAGGAATTCAAAAAAGGTGATTTCCCTGCCTTTTTGCAATTGGTCGGATATGCGGTGGCCGTCGCGCTCCGCCGCGGCGGATTCATCCGCAGAAATGCCCGTCCGCGGAGCGGCCGGGCCACCGCCATCTCGATAAGCCTTGGCATATTTACCCACCAATTCGATCAAAGCCGCAAGATCGTCGTCCGGAATCTCCTGCCCATCGACCTTGATGCGCTCGTTGACGCGCACCAGATGCGGAGAGGTGTAGAGGCCGGTCTTGAACCCGGCCGCGCGCAAAACCGATTCGATAATCGCGCAGACCGACCCCTTGCCGTTGGTGCCGGCCACGTGTATGAATTTCATTCCGCGCTGGGGGTTGCCCAGGCGCTCGAGCAGCGCCCGCTCGGCCTCGAGTCCGAATTTTATGCCGAAGGCGTGGAGACGGTAAAGGCGCTGAAGATGGGAGGTTAGATCATGGTTTGACATGCGTATTTCGTATCTCGTGAAGCGTGAAGCGAAAAAAAATTACGAAAGACACTTCACGAGTCCCGCTTCACGGTTTTTCCCCCATATACCCCAACAGCAACGCAAGCGTGGTCTTCATATCCTTGCGATGGACGATCATGTCTATCAGGCCGTGGTGAAGGACGAACTCAGACCTTTGAAACCCCTTGGGCACGTCTTCCCGGATGGTCTCCTTTATCACCCTCGGGCCCGCGAATCCGATGAGGGCGTGCGGCTCGGCGATCATCACGTCTCCCAGCGTGCCGTAACTGGCCATGACACCGGCGGTGGAAGGATGTGTCAAAACCACGATGTAAGGCAGGCGCGCCACGGCATGACGCGCCACGGCCGCGCTCGTCTTGGCCATCTGCATGAGGCTGAACATGCCTTCATGCATGCGCGCCCCGCCTGAGGCCACAAAAATTATCGCCGGTATTTTTCTGCCGGTGGCGCACTCGATCAGACGGGTCACTTTTTCGCCGACCACCGACCCCATGCTGGCGGCCATAAAACGAAAATCCATGATGCCCAGCGCCACTTCCCTTGAATTGATTTTGCCGAGTCCGCAGACAATGGCTTCCTTCAGGCCGGTCTTTTTGCGGTTTTCCTCAAGTTTGACAGGATAGGAGGAAAAACCGAGCGGATCGGCGCTGATCAAGTCAAAATCCATCTCCGCGAACGTGCCCTCGTCCAGCGTAATGGCAAGCCGTTCCTGCCATCCGACCGGCGTATGGTAGCTGCATTTCGGGCATACGCCGTGCCGGGTTTCGATTTCCTGTTTGTAGACGATTTCTCCGCAATTGTGGCATTTAATCCACAATCCGTCCGGCAGGTCTTTTTTGCGGACATTGATGGAAGTATATTTTCTTCGTCCGAAAAGCATTTTGTTCTCTTTTCCGCGCAATTCCCCCCTACCTTAGCTTTCCTTCCCGTACCTGTCAAATGCGTTATTACGCAATACCCCTTTTAAAATATCCTTGAAAACAGAACGGGAGGGCGTTATCGTTCGATCTTATGACAAATGCGGAGTTATACCCCCTGCTGTTTCGTCCGGTTTATAAGGATTACATCTGGGGCGGACGAAAAATCGTCAGGCGTTATCAACGCCGGAATACGCCGGAAATCTGCGCCGAATCCTGGGAAATAGCCGACCGCCCAGAAGGCATGAGCATGGTCGTAAATGGACCGCTGGCCGGTCAGGATTTGTTCGGCCTGATGAAATCCTACGGCGAAAAATTGACAGGCCGCCCCTCCAGGGAGTTCCCACTGCTGGTAAAAATAATCGACGCCAGGGAAAAACTGAGCGTCCAGGTGCATCCGGACGAGGCCGGAGCGCAGCAAACCGGCGGCGACCCGAAAACAGAGATGTGGTATGTTCTGGAAGCCGATCCGCAGGCCGTGGTTTACGCGGGCTTCAAGCCGGGCGTGACATCGGATTCATTCAAGGAAGCCTTGAAACAGGGCAGGGCCGCGGAACTTCTGCAAAGCGTGCCGGTTGAAAAGGGCGACGTAATTTTCATCCCCGGCGGCAGAATCCACGCCATCGGCGAAGGATGCCTCATGCTGGAAGTCATGCAGAATTCCGATACCACCTTCCGGCTCTATGACTGGAACCGGGTAGGACGCGACGGCAAGCCGCGGGCGCTGCAAATGAGCAAGGCCTTCAAGGTCATCCGGTGGGACGACACGGCCTGCGCAAAAATTACGTCCGCAAGCCGTCCGCTCCAATGCGACGAAAAAGGCAACGGCGCGGTCGAGTTGTTGAAGACCCCCTTCTTCAGGTTTGAAAAAGTCACGGCGGCAAATTCGCTGGCCTGCGCCGCTTCGGGAAACACTTTTCATATCCTGTTCATCGAAGACGGAAATATTGAACTCGCAGCCGGTTCGGTAAAGATGAATCTTGAGGCCGGCCAGTCAGTGCTGGTGCCGGCCGCGCTGCCGGAATATTCCCTCACGCCGCGCAACAAGCCGGCGTCCATACTCAGAATCAGCCTGCCGTAACACGCTGGAAAACCGAACAAACATCCTTTCCTATGCCAATCCGGCATGTTTACCGGCAATCGCCTCCGCCAGCGCATCCAGGGCGCGGAAGTCGTTCTCGCGCGGATAGCCGCGGCAGAGCACAGTCGGCAGAATTTCCACCTTCAGATTGGGGATAAGTTCCGTAATACGTTCGATGGCCCTGCTGCTCCAGCCGTAGGATCCTATGATGGATGCAAAACGCAGCTTCGGCCTGAGCGCATTTGCCAGATGGGCCGCGTAAAACACGGCCGGATGCGGGCCGACATGCACGGTCGGCGTGCCGAGAACGATGCTGGCCGCATCCACCAGAGCGATGGCAAGCTTGCCGACGTCCGTTACGGTCAGATCGAAAAGACGCACCCTGACGCCGCGTTCGGCCAAGGCACAGGCCAGATGCCGAACCATGGCTTCGGTGCTGCCGTGCATGGAAACATACGGCAATACCACCTCGTTTTTGACGTCCTCGGAAATCCAGTCGGCATAGGCGTCCATGATAAAGGCTGGATCGGCATAAGCCGGTCCATGGCTGGGCGCAATGATTTTTATGTCGCGCGCCATCACTTTGTCCAGATTTTTTCTCACGACCGTTCTGAAGGGCATCATGATTTCCGCATAGTAGCGTTTGGCCGCCTCATAGATCGTCTCTTTTTCACTGGCGAACAAATCAGTGGCGGCGTAGTGGGAGCCGAAAAAATCGCACGAAAAGAGGATTTGCTCCTCCTTCAGATACGTGCACATGGTCTCCGGCCAGTGCACCCACGGCGTGTGCATGAATTCCAGGGTTTTGTTTCCGAGCGAGACGGTCTCTCCATCCTCGACCGTTTGAATTCTTTCTTCCGCAATCCGCAGGTGGTCCGCGAGCATGCCCCTGCATTTCGGAGTGGCTATGATTTTGGCCTGCGGATATTTTTCGGCCACGCGCGGCAGACTGCCGGAGTGGTCCTGCTCGGCATGGTTGGCTATCAGGTAGTCAATCCGCTCCACGTCCTTGAGCTGGTCCATGAGAATGTCCGCTTTGGCCGGGTCGGCCGTGTCAATCAGGGCCGTGGCCGAGTTGCCCCTGACCAGATAGGCGTTGTAACTGGTGCCGTCCGGCAGCGGAATCAGTGAATCAAAAAGGCGCCGGTTCCAGTCAACGGCGCCTAGCAGAAAAACATCCTCGGTCATTTTACGTTTGTTCATCTTTTTATGTCAGTCTCCTTTCAATCTGGCCGCCAGGGAGGCAACGTGCCGGCCCTGGAACCTGGCTATTTCAAGTTCGTTTTCGGTCGGCATGCGCGCGCCATCGGCCCCGGCCAGGGTTGTGGCGCCGTAGGGCGTGCCGCCGGTTATTTCAGTCATGTTCAGCAGCCTCCTTTCGGAATACGGCACGCCGACTATTATCATGCCCAGGTGCAGAAGGGTGGCATGAAAGCTGCAAATGGTTGTTTCCTGTCCGCCGTGCTGGGTGCCGGTGCTGGAAAATACGCTGCCGATCTTTCCGACGAGAGATCCCTTCATCCAGAGTTCTCCGGTCTGATCCATAAAATTGCGCATCTGACTGCACATGTTGCCGAACCTGGTCGGCGCGCCGAAGATCAGCGCATCCGCTTCCGCCAACTGTTCGGGCCTGGCAGGGGGAATATGCGCAAACGCCTTGCGCGCCGCGCCGGCGCCGGAGGCTTCGAGCTTGTCGGCCGGCACCAATTCAGGCACCTGGAACAGACTGACTTCCGCGCCTTTGACTCCGCGCGCGCCCTCGGCCTCAGCCTCGGCCATCCGATGGACGTGGCCATACATGCTGTAAAAGATTATCTGAATTTTTACGCTCATTATTTGATCCTCATAATCCGATCGCAATTTGGGAGAGCAATTTCCGTTCCCTGTTGAGGAACGAAAGATACACGGCGCGCGCCTCGCTGGTTTGCGCGGTGGCGGCCATGAGCTGGAAAAAACGCGTGGCGGCGTTGTTGAAAACGCAGTTATCCCAGCGTTGCCGGAGGCGTTTTCTTCCTTCCTTCGGCATGAACGTCATTCTTTTCCTTTTATGTTTCTTGTGCACGGCCAACGCTCAGCTCCGACTCAGCGCCGCACCAGGGCCGAGTTCAGACGACCGAGATGTTTTTTGACGATTGCCATAGTCCGTGAATGTTACAAAGCGCCAGCGCATACAGGGCGCCCGGCTTGCCTGTTTTCATGGTTGTGGCGGCCTCGTGGCCGGTGTAAACCGTGCTTTCATCAGGTCCCTTGACGGATTCTCCGTGCGCGCTGAATTCAAAATGGGCGATCTGATATGCGGCCTTCTCTCCTTCGGGCCGAAAATAAAGCGAAATCCAGCGGATGTGATGTTCCGTGGTGTTGGGGTGGGCAATCGCCTTTCCCAGTGTTGCGGACACCTTGAAAAATTCACCGGCCTTGACCTGGTCCGGACATTCGATCACGGGCGCGTGCTTTTCTGATTTCCAGTCGGCCGTCTGTATCTGTTCGTTGAACTGCTGCATTGTTCCCTCCTTTTTAATAGAGACTGTAGAATAAAGGTTTGTCAGAAAAATCGCAATACGTCAATTCCTTATAAAAGAAGGAGGAAAACCCTACATTGGAAAGGCAGACTGCAAAAACAAAATCCGGCGGCCGATAAATTCTAGTTCTTTCATTCTGCGTTCTGCATTCTACCTTCTGCCTTTCTTGCGGCGATCGGCGCCAGAATGGTGATGCATGTTCCGGCTTCAGGTCTGGAATTGATGGAAACGCTGCCGCCGATTCCCTCAAGCCGCTCGCGGATATTGAACAAACCGAAGCCGCCGGAGGCATGATACCCGTGCTTGCCCGCCGCCGGGGCATTGAATCCGGCGCCGTTGTCCTCCACAATAATCCGCAGACTATCCTTTTCCACGGACAGAGTCACGATGATCTCGCATTTTCCGGCATGTTTCAGCGCATTCATGATCAATTCGCGCGTCGCCTGGAACAGGAGCCCCTCCATTGGCTTGGCCATGGATTTCGGGCGGCCATCGTCATTGACACGGATCGGCATGCCGTGCCGTTTTTCAAGCGTATGCGCAAGGTTGTTCAGCGCCGCCACCAGGCCGACCTCGTATAGCAAAGGCGGGGCAAGTTCGGCCATCAGGGACCGCGATTCATGGATGCCTGCCTCAATCATCTTGCGCGCCGAATGCAGATTGCGGACACTGTTCTTCATTCCGGTGTCGGTCAATTCCTTGCAGATGGCGCCCAGCTTGATGTTTGAAAGCGCAAGGGTCTGGATGACCGTGTCGTGAATCTGGGCTGAAATCCGGCGCCGTTCCCGCTCCTCGGTCGAGGAAAGCTTTTCGGCGAGGGCGCGCAAGCGTTTGTTGTTCATTTCCAGTTCCTGCTGCGCGGTGCGGATCTCGGAAATATCGCGCACGGCACAGATTATGGCATTCGGCTGTCCATCCGATGACCTGATGAATGAAACCGACGGAATAAGCGGCACCAGCCGGCCGTCCCTGCTGGTTATGGTCAGAGAATGAAATGCGGGAGTTTTGCCATCCATCGCCGACTTGTACGCGGCCAGCACCATTGGTTTGTCACGCTCGGCAAGCAGCGGCATCAGGAACTCAAGCAACTTCCTGCCAAGCGCCTCCTCCTTCGGTATGCCGCCGATTTTTTCCAACGCCGGGTTCATCGAAAGAATGTTGCCGCGCATATCCAGGAGGAGAATTCCTTCGCCCATGGCCTGAATGGTATCCATGGCGGTGCGGGCGGACATGGCAACTGCCAGGGCCTCCTTTTCCCGCGCCTCGGCCAGCTTGCGTTCGGTGATGTCAATGCCCTGGGCTATGGTGGCCACGACGTTTTTTTCCGCCGGATCGGTGATGTTCGCCGAATTCCAGAGCACCTGCCGGACATCTCCGTTGCGGCGCATGATCGGCATCTCGATCAATTCCAGGAATTCGCCCCGCACCGTCCGCAATATGCCTTCCATGGAAGCGGTGCGCTCGTTTTCCGGGAAAAGGATCTCCAGTTTCCGGCCGATCATTTCTTCGGCGGAATAGCCGGTCAAACGTTCGAAAGCATGGTTGAAACGCGTGATTTCGAAGTTCGGGTTCCAGACCACGATCGGCGCGTTGGCGTAATCAATCAGTTTTTCAAGATAGTCCCGCGTCCGAAGCAGTTCGCTCTGCGCCTGCTGGTGCGCGGTGCGCAGCCGAATCGCCGTTATTCCGTATGCAAGGTCGTCGGCCAGCTCCGAAAGCAGTTTAACCTCGTCTCTGGAAAAGGCGCCGGGGTCCCGGGAATAGATGGTGAGGACGCCGAACGTCTTGCCGTCCGCAATAAGGGGAAGCGCCACTGAAGAGGCGTATCCGCGCCTGAGCGCTTCGTGGCGCCAGGGCAGGAAATCCGGGTCCGCGCGCATGTCGTTGCACATGCTCGGCCGGCCGGTGCGGATGGCCGTTCCGGTCGGGCCGCGTCCGCGTTCCGTATCGGCCCAGGTTACTTTCAGCGTTTCCATATAGCCTTCCTCAAAGCCGCCCCAGGCCACGGGCCGGACGGTTTTACAAGCGTCGTTCTCGGAAAACCCTATCCAGGCCATGGTGTGCCCGCAGTCTTTCACTATGATTTGACATACCTCCTTTAGGTAGCCGATTTCGTCCCTGGCGCGCATCATGGCCTGGTTGCTGTTGCTCAATGCCTTCAGGGTGCGGTTGAGTTGCCGCAATTCCTGCTCGGCCTGTTTGCGACCGGTGATGTCGCTGATGGAAACAATGGCGTGCCTTTTGCCTTCCATGAAAATCGGATCGGCGCTGATCTCGAGCCAGAAGATGATCGGAACATTGTTGATCAGAAGTTCGGCTTCCGCCTCCACGTCATGGACCGGTTCCCCGGAACGCAACACGGTCTCGAAAGTTCTGCGGATGGGGCAATCCCGGCAGTCTGGTGACCGGCCGCACCCGGCCGGGTCATTGAGCGCGTGAATGCATTTCAGGACGTTGCCTGGCTGAACGCTGCCGGAATGCGCGCGCTCCTTGCCAAACCAGCGGGATATGATGTTGTTGACGCGCTTGACCACGCCATGCTCGTCTATGAGGAGCATGCCGACATTCACGGTGTTGAAGATCGTCTGGAGGTTTTTGCGTTCAACGGCAAGCGCCGCCTTGGATCGGCTGCGCCGTTTTACGCGCTTGGCCGCACCGGCCGCCCTGCCGGAACGGGCCGACGCAATCCGCCCGGAAACGGGACGTTTCTTTTTCCTGGGCATGTCTTTCTCCCGTGAATAAGTCAACCGCCATGAGTCACGGTGCTGTAAACATAATTAAGATAACGTTTCCCCCCGTCATCTGTCAAACCGTATCGGACGGCAACCAGCAATTCATTATGGATAGTTTTCGGGGTAGGGCCTGACCTTGGGTTAAATGATGGGGCTTTATTGATTCGGCAGCAACATGTTACGGTCTCCACTACCGGAGGGGTGGCGTAAGCCGGGGAGGGTCTGACCGCGAGTTTTGAAACCGGCCCAGAGGTAAATGTGCACGATTTTTTCCTAACCGTTTAATTTTGCATCACATGTCAACTGTCGGAGGTAACGTGCATACGGATGCCGATAATCGCGATGCCGACAGTGGGTCGGCTTGAAAACGCGGCCAGCCCTGTACAGTCTTCGGCTGGTTTCAGCCAGTGATGTAAAGTCTCCCCTGCCTCTGGCCGCCAGCATGGCCGCGCCCAGAACGGCCGCCTCCGTAACCGCCGGCCTTTCCACCGGCCGGCCCAGGACATCCGCCTGCATTTGCAGCCAGAAATCGTTTTTGGCCCCGCCGCCTATGGAACGCACGGTCCGAATTTTGAACCCCTGTTTTTCAATGAATTCAATATTTGCCCGCAAGCTGAAAGTCAATCCCTCCAAAACCGAACGATACATTGCCGCAGTCGTGTGTTGCAGGGTCAAACCGCAGAACATGCCGCGCATTTTTTCATTCGGTTCCGGCGAAATCAATCCGTCAAAATGCGGGATCGCGGTCAAACCGTTACAACCGGCCGGTATATGCACCGCCGCTTTATTCAAAGCATCCCAGCCGATATTGCCGGCGCACTCGCGCCTGAACCAATCCAGCGCCACGCCGGAAGTTTTTGCATAGGCCAGGACAAACCAAAACCCCGGTATCGGAAATTTTCCGGACATGAGTCCCGGAGGAATTTTGTCCGGCTTTTTCCCGGTCAGGGTCACTAAAGCCAGGCACGTCCCGCAAGTGACGGATAGAATTCCTGTCCGGCAATTGCCGGCGCCGATGGCGCCGGCGTACTGGTCGTTGGTTCCGACCACCACCAGCGTTTCCGGCAAAAGTCCCCATTCTTTTGCGACTGATGTGCGAACGTAGCCGATCGGCGTTCCGGAAGGCATGATCTCCGCAAGCTGGATGACTTCAACTCCGGCGGCCTTCAAGATTTCTTTATCGTAGCCGTCGCCCGCAGAATTCGTCATGCCGCCGGAACCGGCGATTGTAGGATCAGTCGCCGGCCGGCCGGTCAGACGCCAGGAAAAATAATCCGGCAACAAAAGAAAACGTTTTGCCCTTTGCATGATTGCCGGCCTGTTGTTTTGCAGCCACCTGATCTTGCAGACGCTGTAATGCGGATCTATTCTATCGGCGGCCGAAGGCACAGCCCGGCGCAGTTCATCGGCCTGAACTTTTGCCCGGCTGTCATACCAGATAATGGCGTCATGCAGCGGGCGATCATGCTTGTTCAGGGAGACAAATGTTTCACCCTGCGATGAAACGGACATGGCCAGGATTTTTGAGCTGCATTTTTTCACCGCTTCGCGGACGGCGCTTCGGGCGGAGGAATAAATAACGTCTATCGGGACGTCCACGTGACCTTCCGGGGAAATCTTAGGTTCAAACGTGTCCCGGCTGAACGCCAGCATTTTTCCATGCCGGTCGAAAATGCCGACCTTTACGCCCGTGCCGCCGATATCGAGACCGAGATATGCTTCTGATAATGACATGATTTTCAACCACAAAAAGGCACAATAGGAACACAAAGTAATTTACGGATGGCATCCGCTAAAAACTTGTGAACTTTGTGCATTTTCGTGGCAATTCCTCCATCCAATAATCGCGACTTCCCATCCCATGAATTTTCCGAAATTTTCCAGTATATTAATTTCGCCGCCGTAAACAAGCACGGCGTGATGCGTACCGCCGGCGCGGCTGTATTCCGCAAGAAAACTTTCCACAGGCAATGCCGGTTTCATCCAGCCCCGGACCGAGTCTGCAAACATGTCCCTGCCTTTCGGCTCCTTCATGATAACCGGCGCCAGAATCAACCTGAATTTATCATCCGGCATGGGCGCGAGATTTACAAAAACCGCTTTCCCCTTCTTCAGGCATCCTGCCGGTTTGACCGGATTATCCGCGTCCCCGAAAATGAAATCATATTCCACAAGCCTGGGCTTTCCCGCCAAAAGGGCGGCATTCACTTCTCCCATGTGGCTAAGGAAAATCGTTCCACCTTTCCAATCCGGACAAAACATTTCCGTGAAAGTCGTCTGCGGATAAACCGAAGCGAGCGCATGAACCAGGGCCGCGGTCAGGACATCTCCTTCGCCGGCATAGCCGATGCCGCGCGCCATGGCCAGGGAGGCCTCCAGGAACGGCACGGCTGACAAGCCGTTGGCGCGGTTTATTTCCAGAAAATTGACCGTGAATGCCGTCAGTTTTTCCCGTTCTATCCAGCGCCGCACCGCCAAGCCGATCCGGACGGAGCGTTCATGCGCCTTCGTAATTTTTGGATTCAACGTGAAACGCCGTTTGTTATTTGCGACTTCCGCATCAATTTCCCTGTCGGATATCGACTTGCACAGGCGCCCCAAATCCTTGAAATCGCATGGCACGGATTGTACGCCAAGCTTTTGTTCAAGAACGGAGGACAGCACGGCAAAATCGCCCATGCCGGCAAACGGTTTGCCGATCTGCCCCACGCGCGCATTCTGCATGGCGACGGCCATCCTGGCCGCCCTGACATGTTTGACCACCCGGTTAATGACATCCGAACGCTGCCAGTGACCGGCCTCAATCAAAAACGGCTTGTTGTTGCGGACTAAAAGGTTGCACATATCCTGCACGCCGTGAATGCCGTGGTTGAACATGATTTTTGACGGCGGTTGGGCAGGGCTGAAATCAAAATCAGGCGTTGTATCCAGAACAATAACAGGCAACCGCGCCTTTGCAAAAACTTCCGCCGATTCCAGCGAGGGCGAATAAGCCAGATGGAGGGTGACCATCGCATCAACCCCCGCTTTTTCGAAAGACTCTACCGCGGCGGCAAATTCCGGCTTAACGCGGCAAATTTTCGCCTCGACAACTTCCAGGCCTTTGCGCCGGAATTGGGCGGCTATCTGCGCATAAAATATTTCCAGCGGCCTGCGTTGTTCCGGCTTGCAGACGCGGTCGTACAATTCCAGATATAACGGCAACAATCCTATTCTCATGGTTTTCCTTTCCAAAGAAATTTACCACTGATAAACACGGATAGACACAGATATATATCCTTATTATCCGTGTTCATCAGCGTCCATCCGTGGTTCTCATTTTTTCAGTAGTCCGTCCGCGTTGTTATAAAAGACATCCTCAATGTCACCGGCGGTCAAACGCGCGGCATGGGCGGCGCGCTTAAAGGCGAAAAGCTCTTCGTATAAAAAAAACGTCAGGTTTTTCCCCTCTTTTTCTTCTACTTCACGCATATGTTTATCATCGGAAACATCGCCGTACAATCCCCTGGGCACAAGGTTGACGTATCTGCCATTCTCGCAAATCCGGCGCATGCGCATCCGCGCAATCGGCAAATCACTGCCGAACAGAACCCTTTTCGGCCCGACCGTTTCCAATAGTTGCCGAAAAGCCTCGGCATTCGTATTGGCGGAAATATCAAAACACATTTTTTTGGTTTTTGCCAACACTTTGAACGCATCCCCGATATCTTCCGGACAATATGCCCGGCCGACGTGGGCAATGATCAGCTTGATATCCGGGTAACGCTTTTCTATCTCCAGCATTTGCGCCAGGTTCACCGGATCGCGCAGCCGGGCATTGCGGGGAATATGCAGCATCATGATCCAGCCGTGTTTATTCAACACTTCAAGTTGATGATGCGGGAAAAAATCGAAAATGCGGATTTCCGCCGCCGGAAGACATGCCGGCGCATAGCTCAAATAACTCTTGGCGCCGTAAAAGTCGCCGTCCCGGATTTTTCCTTCGAATTCCTGCGCACTCCAGCGCGGATGGGAAAAAACAAGCGCGGGAAATTTATGCTCTTTTGAAACCCGGGAAACATAAGCATTGGCCAGGTCAAAGCATTTTTCGGAAGAAAGGTTTGCAAACATCAAAGGCGCCACGGTTTTACCGGGAAACAGCAGTCGGTATGTCTCAATCAAATGTTCCACCGGGTTTTCATCCGCCACCATGGAAGGCCAGGACACGGTTCGCGTTGATTTCTTTCTCTTTTTTTCATTGAACCGCTTCAGCCAGACATGCGTGTGGATATCTATAATTTTTTCCGGCAGCCAATCGCGCAGGCGGTTTTCGTAAAACTCCCTGTCAACCGCCTTGATTTCAAATAATAAATTGCGCGCTTTTCTCATTTATTCACCTGTTTCCATTCTTTAAATACCGGCATTGCCTGATGCCGTCAAAACCCGACCGTTATTTTTTCCAACGACCACTAAGAGACACGAGATAATAACAAAGACTGAACCAACAATGCAGTTAACCGGCATATGCTCGCGAAAAAACAGAACCCCAACAAGAAAGTTAAAGACCGGCAGGGTCATGCCGAGTAGGGATCCCGCCGTTACAGAGGTATGGCGGTATCCCTCAATCATCAGGAGCTGGCCGATGGCGGCCGTCACCCCGACCCCCAACAAAATTACTCCCCCAACATAACCAATACTGCACGGCACAACATTCGCAGGAACAACCATCAGCCACAGCCCAATGACACTCTGCGAAAAAAAGATTACATATGTGGAATCGGTGGCATGAAGCTTTTTGATTACCACGGCCGAAAGCCCGGCAAAAAACGCGCCTGCAACGGCAAGCACTTCATACTTTCCAACATGCAACAAGGCGGCGGCATTGATTTCTTTTTCTTGAAAGAGAAGATACACTCCAAATACGGCGAGCCCCAGCGCCAGCCACTGCCACCATGCGTTTTTTTCACGGAGAAAAATCATGCCGCATACGGCCGCAAATATCGGGGCGGTGCATGAGAGGATCGTTCCTCTGGCGATCCCAAGCTTGCTGATCGATAAAAAGAAAAGAAACGCGCCTGCTCCGTAAAACAGCCCCCGCAACAGCAGAAGCCGGCTGTTCACAAAATTCAGTTTTATCCTGCCGAATTGGGCCGCGGTGCCCAGCACGGCCATTCCAATCATGAAACGGAAAAGAGTGGTTTTGTATGAATCAATATTGGGAATGAGTTTAATCAAAACCGACATTGCGCAGAACGCCAGGCTTGACAGGGTTATCAATGACACGCCACGAACCGTTGAATTCACGATCGATATCCTTATTACGCCGTCGATGATATTGCCGCAATGGCGGATATATTTTCTATTTATTCGACTTCTTTATTATTAGGCGCTGGGATCCGGCACGTCCTTACCATCCTGGTTGTAGCCGCCCCAGCCATACGCCAGATCAAGGAAATTTTTTATTAACGGCAGACCGTCCCGTCCGCCGGCATATGCCGCCATTTCAGGATGTCCCTGACAGGCATAAATGTAGCGATTACGAACTCTCATGATCTGATGCTTTGTCAACCCTTCCGGTCCGGGACATTTCGTCGCAATGAGAACCCATGTCTGGGGCAGAAACTTGACTTCGCACCAGTGCCGGTTGACGACCCGGAAAGGATCCGGGAGACCCTGGAAGACGGGATCCGGAACAACTTTGGTAAAACTATATTCGGCCTGCCCGTACGGGATATCCTGCTTGTTGTTTTCTCCAACACAAAAACCGTACAACTCTCCACATTTTGGATGACCTTGACATCCAACATGACCTACCACGAACGGGCGTGGTGCGGTTTTATAATAGTCCGGCCGTGTCCACTCGCAGTGGGGGCAGACCCAGGGAACTCTGCTCCCGTGCTGTTCCAAGATCAGCAATAATTGGGCACTGCCGCACGATGCCCATATGGGAAGATTCCTATTCTTTAACACTTCTTCTACTCCGGTATAATTGCTTCGCTCGACTTGGCACCAATCCAGAAACGAGCCTGTCATAAAGGCGCAGAAAGGACTGGGCTCCGGCTTAAGAGTATTTTCGTTGAAATCGGTGGCCTGAATATCCTGAGCCTGGACATTTTCCCATCCTTCACTCTGACGCGCGGCGGACAGGAAACCATCCATGGACTCAAGGACCGTCAGCCTATCCCGGCGCTCGACAGCAGCGTTTACAACATAGAACCAAGGATCTGCCTTAACATTATCGCGCCGGTCGGAAAACATCTCTATCTCCCGGATAGCCGGAGCGCTGCCCGTGGCCGAAGTGATCTTAATCCTGAAATATCTTGCTCTTAGAGGGGTGGAGAATGTTATTATTCTAAAAAGGCGGGTCTCGCCGGCGACTTTTGATCCGGGAATATCTCTCCAGGATTTTCCATCGTTGCTCCACTGCCAGATATAATCCTTGGGGGCGGACATCAATACATGCGAATCCAATCCCATTATTTGGAGAAGTTTGGCGACCGTTTTGGGTTTCGTGAAATCTATTTGCCAGAACCATGTTTTTTCTCTCAATGCACCCCGCCAGCATTTTCTTTCTCCAACAGCATAACGATCACCATCATTTGCCGCCCAAGCCGGAAACATCGCCGGTCCGCCAAACTCGCTTGATGCGCTTGCCTTGCCGGACAAAGCCATATTTAAATTTTTACTGGTTGGCATGCCTGATTCCTTTCTGATTCCGTGACAGCTTACCTCGGCGACCACCAGGTCCGCGCTATTTTAAAGAAATTCCTCAAGATCCGGAAGCCATCCGGATAATTTCTGGAGGAAGATTCCGGATGGAACTGCGTGCCGTAGATCGGCTTTTGCCGGTGCCGGAATGCCTGCACCCGGCAGTTGTCGGAACTGGCCAGCAACTCCAGCTCAGGGCTGAGCTTCTTCACTTCGTCCCTGTGAAACTCCTGTACTCGTATTATTTTCCCAAAGCCCTCAAACAATGGGTCCTGCTTGACAATCCGTACCGGATACACGCCCCACTCCTTGAACCAGCCAGGATGGTAACCGGGATTATGGTCCGCATCGCAATCGCGCAATTTGCGCATATGGCCCAGTTCTCCGCCGAACATGTGCGTAATGATCTGGTGTCCGCCGCAAAATCCGATCTGGGGCCCCTCCCACTTTGTCACCGCCTCTTTATAAGCCGCATGCCGGAGAATGTCGCGCCCATTGAACGGAGCGCCGCAACCGCTGTGGCATACTGCCAGCGGTTTTAATTTTCGAAGCATTTTCAGGTTAAGCTGATCATACCGGACAATCAGGCAAATATTGCCGGACATTTTTTCCAGAATGAATTTATGCGCGTAAAATCCGGCCGACTCCGCCTTTTTTCTGCTGTCCGTCACCACGTAAATGATCATTTTATATTTTCCTTCAACCGCCGATTACACTGTCATATGCGGTTACTATTTTTCTTTTAATCACGGTATCCTCTGCTTAGAGGTTAACGGACTTTCGACCATTTTTCGACATTTTTCAGCAAATCACGCGCCTCTATTTCGGTCCCGCAACTGGTTGCAATAAACAATCCCCGGGCGGACAATTCTGAGAGCGCAGTTTCCACTTCCTCCGGCCGAATGGAAATATGCAGGTTCTTGCCGGCCTTTTGCACTTTTTTAAGCACATCCATGTAATGCAGGGGGCTCGGCTTGCCGGCCCCCGGAAGAATCTGGTACGCCTGCAAGCGCGGCAATTCCAGCAAGGCGTCAACGTGCGCGAAATTGTTCACGCCGTCCACGTGATAAACGCAATGGGTCAGGAACCGGGTTTGTTTCTCTATTACCGGCAAAAACAGGTCCCGATACATTTGCGGTGATATGTTGTATGCAAAATCATTTTGCGCCGCGTAGAATTTGCCCGGCGACCAGAGATCAAACCAGGACGTGGACCCTTCGTCTGCCTCCCGGATGATTTCATAAAGGATGTTGTAATGTTCCATCCACATATCCATTAAAAACTCTTCCGCGGCGCGGACCTGATCGGGACGCTCCGCGCAATCATAGAGCAAACGTTCCGTGCCGCGCAAGGCCGCCAGAGTATCGCCGCAACCGCCAAACGCGCCGATGGATACAAGCGACTTGCCCCGCACTTCTTTCACGCCTCGGCGCAATAAATCGAGCATAAACCGGTAATTCCGGTCCGCCTTGTTGATCTTGAGTTTTTGGAACTCGATATCCTCTCCCGACAGAATCGGATCCCACCAACCGGTATTCCAATCCAGCGAGGTTGGACACCCCAGGAAAGCCGGAATGGCTTTATGGCCGGGATAACCACCATTCCAGACCGGCAAAGCCTCCCCGCCATAGAAGATCTGTGACATGCAATAGTTGTTTTGCGCGCTGATCCAGTCCAAATCATACCATTTCTGTTCGATCGTTTTCGCATCCGCCGGCTTTGAAATCGGCGATGGATCAGTCTTCGGTGCCGTAACACTGATGGCGCACCGGCCGAAATATTCGCCCGCCCACCAAGCTTTAAACCGCTCCTTGGTTTCTTCCCAATCCGGTTTGTAAAGCAGTTGTCGCATTTTTCAGCCTCTCCCATGCTCGCGATAATATTTCAAACCATCCACGAACGTTTGCATGTTTTCCCATGGCACGCCCGGCGCAATAGAACTACTGCCTCCCAGAAACATCCCCGTCTTTGGACCATTTTCCACCAGCCACTTCATCTGTTTTTTCACGTCGTCCGGTTTCCCAAACGGCAGGGTCCGTGTCACGGACACTCCGGCAATTATAAGCAGATCCTCGCCATTACAGGTTTTCATCCGGCATATCTTCTCATAGTCCATGCCGTCCTCATATTGAAACCCCTGGAACCCGTCCAGACCTGCCTCCAGCAGGCGCGGAACCATCTGGGAAAGATTGCCGTCGCAGTGCCAGATCAGTTTAACGCCGGCGTCAATCAGCGGTTTTATGGAACGGGCAAAATGCGGGAACCAGATTTTGTCCAGGGATTTTATGTCCACCAGCGTGCCGCGCGAATCGGCCATGTCGTGATCCAATCTGAGCAGGGGGGGCATTTTGCCTTCAATATAAGCATCGGCGACGGCACGGTTCATATGCGCAGCCAGGTCGGCTTGCAGAGAAAAATGACGCTCCATCACTTCGGGATAAAGCGCATAAGCCATGAAATAATTTTCATAACCGTAGGAACCATATGAAAAATACGGAAAATTCTGGATCCCGCCCCCGTACGGCACTTTCAGAATATCCGGTCCCAACAACAATTGGGTTGTCTCCTCCTCCCAACGGATTTGTTGATTGTGATTTTTTGCCATCGCATTAGGTTCGTTAACCCATTTGTCAATTTCGCCTTGCAATTGCGGGAATACTTTCTGTTCCAGGTGGGCCACCACCGCCTCAGGCGAATCGATCGCAATTTCATCGAGGACGATTTGTTTCAGGCCGGTGGTGGCCGTCTTGCCGCCAGATTTATAACCATGCTCCTCCATTGATAACGGATTGGTCGGGATCCACTGATCTATCAGGCAGGCTCCGATGTTCTTCTGCATTTGCAAATACGTTTCAACAGGTTTCTTTTTGTATGTTCCTTCCGGCGCCCCTGCCAGCCGGTCAATGATCCGGTGTTCCATGGGATGGATCAGCCAGGATGGAATGCCCTTCGCCGGTTTTTGATTGATCGTGTCCAGGGCCAGCAATGCATTTTCGCGCAATTTCATGTTCGTCATTTCCTTTTTACGTTTTTGATGATGTTCATGCCGTTTCGATAAAATATTTTTTTAATGTTCGGCCTTGTCACTCCGGCCATTTCCGCGCCCCTTTTGACGGCCCGGATTATTTCATACGCCATGAAAGTGGCGCGAATCCCGTCGGAGGAAACGCGGCAGGCGCTGGGAGGATAACCATCCAAGACAACATCAACCCAGTGATCCATGACGTAAACCCTGCGTCCGCGCATGGCGGCCACCGGGAAATCCGTGGCGAACAAGACCCTTTTGGAATCCACGTTGTCAAAAACAATCTTAAGAACCTCCGGCTCCATGACCATGGAAGTATCCAGACAAATATTTTCCTGCTTGCGAATTGCGCCTATGGCCGACGCCATTTCATCCGGAACATAGCATCTTCCGCAATGGGCCAATACAATTTTTGCATTCGGGAGCCGTTTGGCCAGCGCGACAACGTCCATTTGCGTTTTCCGGTCTGCCAGCCGTCTGCCGCCCGGCACATGCAAAAGGACAATGAGGCGCAATTCGTCCGCCAGCTCCATTTCCGCTTTGCCGATCATGTCCGGAACCGAGACCTTTCCGTAATCATCTCCCTGCCAGTCAAGGAAAACCTTGTAGCCGAAAAAACCGTTTTCCAGGATCATTTGCCGCAATGTTTCAACCGGGTGAATTCCCCGGCCGGTGATCGCAAGCGGAAACATGCCGGCATGATTTTTTGCCTGAATGGAATATCGGTTCGTTTTGTCCAGGTCGGCATAGGGCGTGGGAAAGCCGAAACAGACGGCTTGATAGGGGCGATCCGGGAAAATCTTTTTTCCATCGGCAATCAGGCGCTCGAATCCGTATTCCCTTTCCAGCACCATGTATTTTGCCCCCTTGGCGTCGGTCTGCCACGGCATCCTCTTCCAATCGGCGCTGCGCCACACGTGCGCATGGAAATCCAGCACTTTTTCCGGTAGAATAGGAGCTATTTTATCCCGGTAAAACGGAAGATCAATTGTTTTGTAATGTTCGTTTTCTTTCATTATTTCTCCACATATGTCCGGTAATCGGAATCAGAATCATGAAAAGCGCCGCCCAACCCAGGCCCAGCGCCGCAGGCAAACCGAACTGAGGCTGGGACAGGCGGCAGACCATCATCATCGGAACCAAGGTGAGCATGACGACCGGAATCTGGCGGCTGATGGTTCCCAGGCAATGCCGTCCCTCATACGCGGCGATCACGCCCACCATGGGAAACACGGTCATGAATCCCAGCAGCGCGCGTTTCATCAGAACAAGCAGACACACCACGCATACCAGAATCGGAAACTTGAGCCAGACGGCCAGTTCCAGTTTTTTGCCTTTCTCCTCCCGATGCGAGGCGTTGAAATGCAGAAAACCGGCCAGAATCAGCACAAAGGCGCATGACAGCCAAAAGGCAAGGTCCGAGGGAGGGATCAGCTTTGCCAAAATCGCTCCGATAACACAATAACCGGCCGAAGCGACAACAATTGAAATGATAATTGGGCAGCGCGCATGCCAGTGCAGCCATCGCACGCCGTTGGTAAAGAGCAGCAAGGCGATGAGGCCGGTCACATTCGTGGCGTCAATCGGCCGGCCTATTGCCAGTACGGAAACAGTGAATGGAATCGGCAAAGTAAGAACAAGAGCCTTCCATTTCGGGTTATAAAGATAGGCCAGCGCCGTGCCCTGCAATGCCACTACAAGGATCAGCGCGATATCCCAAATATTATAGGAAGATTCCGGCATCATTTTTCTACATATCCCATGTCTTTCCAAATGCGTCGGGCGTTCGACATTGCCGCCTTACCCGGCTTGGGCCAGCCCTTGATGCTGGGCGGCGGCTGACCGCGGCGAAAGTCTTCGGGCCAGGGTGAAAAATCGTCCTTTTCGTATTTTTTCCGTTCCGTCTCTTTCCGGAAATCGGGAATTTCAAACGGCGCGCCGTTTGCCAGGCATGAGCGCCACGACTGAAAACTGACCATGGCCATGTTAGTCGCCCGGTAAACGTCCAGATAAGGCTGGATATTTTTGCGGATTGCCTCGGCGAAATGATAGTTCGTGAAAAAATCTCCGCCGCCGTGCCCGGCGCGGCGCGCTTTTTTTGTATGAACCGGGAATTCCGGTAAATAAATTTTCTCGCGCACATCGCCCGGTTTCATGTCCCATTCCTCATGCACGATACGAAGCATGCCCTGAGTGCCGGTCCGCAGGTTTTCCATAAGTCCGCGCGTGCCGTGCACGCGGTACCAGACGCCGTGGCCGCGCATCATCAACCCCATGATCCGCATGACCGACTCGTTATTCATCCGGCAAAGAATTACCGAGCCGGGATCGTTGCGCCGGACGTGCAGCCGCTCCTTGTCGGACGCAAAGCGATGAATGGAAAGCGCGTTTACTTTGACCGGCCAGGTATCCGTGATGAACATGAGCGGCGCCAGCGCATGCGAGCAGTAATACGTGGATGGAATATAATTCCGCCAATGGTTCATTCCGGGCGCCAGACGATTGAGTTCCTCGGAACCGCAGGGATGGTTATATTCGCCTTCGCCGTACTGCGCTTCTCCTATTTCTCCGGCGCGATAAAGCCTTCGCATCTCCTGGTTATAGGCAATATACGGATAATTTTCCGCAAACATGTAGATCTTTTTGGTCTTTTCCACTGTCCGCACCAATGCCACCGCTTCAGCAGGCGTGCGGCAGGCCATGGTTTCGCTCATGACGTGCTTACCGGCGTTCAGGGCCTTGATGGCGAAGGGAGCATGCTCATGGAAATAATTGGCCAGCACCACGGCATCCATGTCATGTTCCAGAAATTTATCATAATCCATATAAACAGCAACACCGTGCTCCTTCCCGGCGGCTTTCAAGCGTTCCTCCCAAGTGTCGCACAAGGCAACCAGTTTCATTCCCGCATGTTCGGCCCCGCGGGCAAAGCTCTGTCCACGGCCGACACCCACCACTCCGACCCGAATGAGTTTGTTCATATTCATCCCTGCTGTTGTTAATTCTGAAAAGTTTCTTCGGCTGGCCGCTCTTTGTCATTCCAGCGAAGGCGGGAATGACAACCTTCCTGCTTTATGTTTTTCAATTTTTCAGCGAACGCCGCCATTCCTCGGCCTGTTTTTTATAGACCGATTCCGGAATTTTCACTTCCCCGAAAGAACAATTTGCAGTCGGCTGTCCCGGTCCCGCCAGCTTGGGATCGCAGCACCAGTGGTCGTTCCGGTATTTTTCCCGTGCCTGTTTGTCCCGGAAATCGGGAATGTCAATGGGCATGTTGCCTTCAATAATCGAGCGATACCCCAATGTGCCGGGCAAAGTCATGTCGAGCGCCTGATAAACGTCAATGATGTTTTTGCCGCTTTTCTCGCCGCGGATGGCGGCCAGAAAATAGTCCATGGTGTAAAAATCCGAGCCACCGTGTCCGCCAATTTTCCGTG